>Ga0208457_1000019_pt1 | contig 272394 bp, 283 predicted proteins | sample June2015DPH_10_1_FD_185513 | JGI IMG/M metagenome (GOLD analysis project Ga0208457, IMG submission 185513) | Peatland microbial communities from SPRUCE experiment site at the Marcell Experimental Forest, Minnesota, USA - June2015DPH_10_150... | ecosystem: Environmental > Terrestrial > Soil >... | reverse complement strand
AGTTGCCACCAGGGCACGAATAAAGAAACTGCTGCCAAAATAAGGGCGGCGATGCCACCCGCGATTCCAAGCAAGTTGATTTTGCGTTCCATTCATATTCACCTGTTCAATTTAAGGTGCAATCTCCATTGTTGCCGAGGTAGGTTGAGTCATCTGTACCGTAATGCCGCTTATATCAACAGTCAGATTTACCAAGTTTACGTTTATACTAGTGGCTGCGGGGTTTTGAGCTTGGAAGGTGCTTTCAGCGCTCGGCGCCCAAGTAAAGACGAGGTCTACGTTAACCGTCTGCGCGGCACCTACACTGACGGAGCCGACGAATATAATGGTCCCCAACGGGGTATTGTTGTTTCCTGAGTTATTATTGTTATTATTGTTATTATTATTGTTGTTATTTGAATTATTGTTATTGTTGTTATTGTTGTTGTTGTCTGGGTTTGGTGTCGCCGCAGTTGGGGCATTGTTATTGTTGTTGTTATTATTGTTATTTGAATTATTGTTATTATTATTGTTATTATTGTTGTTGTTTGAGTTGTTGTTATTGTTGTTATTGTTGTTATTGTTGTTGTTGCTGCCGGTCGTGACGGTGGCGTTCACAGAGTACAATGTCACAGTGAAATTAAACGGATTCGTGAATTGGATGGCAAAAGTGCTTGTGGACGAAGCGCTGGAGATTGCCATGTTACCTGAGAAGAAGTTGCCGTTTCCTGAACTGCTATTGCTTGAACCGAACGATCCAATTATCTGTTTTATCTGCGGAGGGACAACCAATTGAACGGGATTGTTTCGGTAAGTTATTCCGACAACCACAAACGGCGTCAATAATGTGAGGACGCTGACTAAAATCAATATAATCCTGACCTTCTGCATGTCTACATGTACCCCCCCGTTATGCATATGCACAAATATTTAAAAGGGTTATGGCTGTCTTGAAAACTTTTATGGTCGTTTGCGGTGTCAAATTCAACCTTTATAAGCGGTTAAATTCTTTGACGCAAGGAGGGATAAAGAAGATGGCAAAAAACGAAAGGAACCCGTTCGATTTCTTCCAGACGATAATGAAGCGTATTCATCGAATCCCGCATAAAGTTTCTCATTACCCTTGTTTCGAAGGATTCTGAAAATAGCAGCTTCAGAATAGTGATCCTTAAAATTTTTCTCATAATCTTTACTGTTTTGACCTTCAATAAACTTCTTTTGTCTTGAACTCTCCTTAATCCTCTTTAGTTTCTGGTCAATTTCTATTATAGAAATGTCTTCATCGGCCAGAGTGGGAGCGGGCAGAAGTTTCTCAGGGCTTTTTTCTTTGTAGTTTTCCTGTAAGTTTAATGTGTATCGGCTTAGTTAGGGCTTTCTAATGTGATAGTTGTCTTTTCCATTAGCGTTCGTCTTGGGTATGGTGATCATGAATTTTGCTCCCTTACCTTCAGTTCCAGCTTCTTGTACCTGCCAACCGTAAAAATCTACTGCTTTCTTGATGAGAAAAAGCCCCAAACCAGTGCCTTTGCCAAAACCTCTTGTAAACAGTTTTTGCTTCATCTCTGAGGGTATCCCCACTCCATCGTCTTCGAAAACGAGCTTTAGCTGCCCACCCATATCTTCGTAGCTAATTTGGATCTGAGTGGTTTTCTCACCATACTTCAAAGTATTGTCTATCAAATTATGGAAAACCTCCCTGAGAAGAGAGTCAGCCAGAACGGACAGACCCGAGCAATCATTTAGGACGCAGACGCCTTTCATATCTGATGCCAAACTAACCGCTTCTCTAAGCGCCCAATCTACATCGATGTATTTCAGCTCTTCCACGCCCAGCATTTCGAAGTCTCTGGAAAACTCAAAGATACTTCTTATTTGCTTAATAGTATTCTCAATTGCCTCAAAAGCTTGGGTATATCCGCCGTTCTTCTTAGATAGGAAAAGGTTGCTGTTGATGATTTGCAGTTTGTTAAGGATATCATGACGAGTTAGCCCGCCTATAACACGGAGTTTTTCATTCATCAACTCCATTTTTTGATTGCTATTTTTCAGCTCCTCTTCGTTCTTCTTGAGATTGGATATGTTTCTGATGATATCTACAAAGCCAATGTTCTCTCCATTTTCATCCCTTATAAAAGCTACAGTTACCTCAACGGGTACTTCCCCACTTTTTGAAAGGGCTCGATACTCACTTGTCCTACCCTGACCCAATAATATCGAATCCAAAGAATCACGCAACGCACGCTCTCTGTCGCTTTCAACCAAGAACTCAAGTACATGCTTGCCCACAAATTCGCTTTTTTCAGCGGCACCATACATTGTGACTATCGCATCGTTTACCTCAGTGATGTAGCCATTCAAGTCTCCAATAACAATGCCGTCAAGAGACATCTTTACAGCGGCAGAAAACAATTCTAATTCCCTTGCGGCTTTCTGAGAAAACTCAGCCTCTTGAGCTACTTTAGTCTTAGCTTTCTCATCTTTGTTGCCTACGCAATCGACTTGTTTTTCCTTAATCGTAATATGTCCACTCCCGCGCTTGCGACAAGTCGCTTCCTGCAAATTTACGATTCGAAGATAAAAAAGTTGTGGATTTCAACTATTTACCTCGCCTCAACAATAAATGCGATGTATTTATCAAGCCGCAAGGAGAAAAACAAAAGCAATTTCGCTTCTTTAACCCATCAGTTAAACGCCTACCTGCCCTCCTTAAGGAAATACAGTGCTATTTAACTGCTCATTATCAGCGCAGAGACCAGTCTTGCCGCATAAGGGGTTGAAAAGCTTAGCTTTGGGCTAAAAAGGGAACCTTCTACGGCTGAATTGCCGCTGCTGGTCTGGTTGTCTTTCTCCGGGGAACCTGGAGAGGTGCTCATGAACCAGTTTCCAAGATGAATCTTGTTTTTTCAGGACAGCGGTAACACGTGAAGTCACGTCAAACTGTTCGTTTCTCATATTTGCTTGATAATGTATGGTGAAAGTGGCTAAGGCTACCTCGCCCAAAACTGTGTCTTTAAAATCTTTCAGCTCGTACGAATAGTTGGAGAGCACCTTGAATGCGGAGAACTCGTTCTTCAAGGCTTCTGCACGCTCCTGTCTTTGATAAGGAGGCCAATCGTCAAATTTACTATAGCTCTCATCCAAGAGCGCTGTAACTGCTTTTTCGTCTTTATTCTTTATTCCATCAAACCTCTTAACAATAACGTTCCTGACTTCGTCCTCAACATTAGATACCGGCTGGTTTTGAGAAGCAGACTGGCTTTGGGTTGAGCCCGCCATTTTGCTTCCACACTGGTTGCAGAAAGCGTTTCCATCTGGATTTTCAGTTCCGCATGTTGGACATTTCAACTTTCATTTCTCCATCCTGAGCGGCTTTTCTCGCTTATAATTCAAAGCAGTCTTAAGTCTATTTCCCCTCGCTAAGATAAACAAAACCATGCCGTTTAGCTTTGGGTTTGCAAAGCGAAAAGTGGGGGCTTTGTCCGTTTCGCATATTAATGGGAAGTGCTACATGAAATTGCAATGAAGAAGTCGTTAGTCACAGCAATCTTGCTTATAGTGGTCATTATTGTTTTGAGCGCTTCAATACTGGTTATCTTTAACGGCATTAACGCTTCAGCAAAATCCACTGCAACATATTACACTTACAATATAGTTAACACGTATCCGCATGATACAAGTGCCTTCACAGAGGGGCTCGTGTACTCGGATGGTTTTCTGTACGAGAGCACAGGACTTAATGGTGCTTCATCTCTACGACGTGTGGACCTGACCACAGGCAACGTACTGCAAGAGGTTATGTTGCCAGATCAGTATTTCGGCGAAGGCATAGTCGTCGTCAACAACACCATCATACAGCTAACTTGGCAGTCAAACATAGGCTTCATTTACAACAAAACTACGTTTGCGGTGCTGGGAAATTTTACTTACCCCACGCAGGGTTGGGGCTTAACCTTTGACGGCAAAAACCTGATCATGAGCGACGGCACAGATCACCTGTATTTCTTGAATCCAACAACGTTTCAGCAGACAGGACAAATCCAAGTCCATGACGGAGACACGCCCGTATTAAACATCAACTCGCTAGACTACATCAACGGTGAAGTTTACGCCAACATCTGGCTAACAAACACAATCGCCATAATCAACCCAGAAACTGGACAAGTCAAAGCTTGGATAGACCTCACAGGATTACCAGACGAAAACAATTCAAACCCGAACGCCGTGTTAAATGGCATAGCATATGACCAACAAAACGATAGACTTTTTGTAACAGGCAAAGATTGGCCAAACCTCTACCAGATAAAACTAATACCACAAACTAACCAAACAACCTAAAATTAACTGGCTTCGCCGAAAAATAAGGAAAGGAAGGTTGTTAATGCGGGTAGGATGTGGGTTTGCGGGTTCTTGCCATAATGAACAGCACTGCGCCCAATACAATGAATATGATTGCGCCTATTATTAGGAAGCCTTCTAAGGAGTCCCAGTTGAACGCTAAGCTGCGTTAACGTTGCGCCATGCAGTAAGATAAAATTGCTAATGGAACCACAAGGGCGTAGGAAACCAAGGTTCCAAGCCAGATTCCAAAGCTCGGATACAAATATCTCACGGCTACACTGAAGGGAATAATCGTTAGAATACCAGACAACACTAATGGCTTAGTCACAGCTCGCGAGAATTCCGTTCCTCTACTCCTGTTCAATATTATCAAGGTTGAAGTGAAAACCGCTGGAAACGCGGCTGCAATGCCGCCTAGCACAGGACCCCCAATTTGGCTCAAAAGCACTGAAATCAAAACAAGTGATCCTGCACCGACTCCACGCAAGATAACCTCACGAATCTTGTATAGTCTCGCTTCTCCCTTTAGGTTTTGGAGTTTTAGCTTTTTAGTGAAAGAATAATAGGTTAAAAGCGAAATCGCAGCTCCCCCGACCAAGGAAAACGCGAAATCCCTCAGACCAGACGCAACAATTAAGCCAGAAAATGCGAACCATATAAGAAGAGAAACGTAGATTCCGCGGCTAAACCCTTTCTGGGCGAAAAAAGCGAAGAAGAAAAGATAAGCACTTGTAATGCCGAATGCTAATGGAAAAACTGTGGTCGCTTGAACCGCAGCGGCTGAAGATTGATTAATCCCGATGAAGAAAAACGAGAAAGCTGATGTAGAGGGAAGACCACCAAGGATTCCGCCTAAGACACTTCCTTTCTTTTCTGCAATGATTGTGATTATAGTTACCCATAAGCTTCCAATAGCGAATGCCAGAAAAAGATGCAAGAAAAAAATGTCTGAAACCATGTTTTGAACCCTTGCATCATATGGCAAATTGGAGATTAATTAATTCTTCCAATGAATTTAAAAAAAATAAGTTAACCTTACTGATTTTTCTAGTTTCAGAGGACACAATCTTTGCGCCGAAGAGTGAAGAAAAAGGAAGGCTGATGCACTTGGCGCGTTTAAGGTCGATTTCCTCTTTAATCTCAATGCTTCCTCTGCTCTCGGTCCACTTCCCTTTTTCTAAAGACTAATACGGCAATGCAAGATGTCATGGCTATGGCCAAGACAGCCATGAGAGTGATCTGTAGCATGTTATACGACGGACTTGGCGAAGAGGCGGCAGACGACGCTGTTGCGGATAAGGCAGCAGTCGGGCTTAAGGAAGAAGTTGACGTTTGAGAAGGTGAAGTGAGGGTTATGTTTTGGATGGTGACGGGTGCTATGAGTGGGTATCTATCAATAACAGTTGGGTTAATGCGGATTAGATAGGGCGTGTCGCCTATGCCTGTGTTTCCTATTTCGGTGGCGTTTGGATATTTAGCGGCATAGTCGCTCCAGTAGTTGCCTGTAGTACCGTTATCCCACGGAGACAGTGTTCCTCCCCCGCCGAAACCCAAAGCATCCGACGTTACGGAAACAATCGTAGCATTTGCGCCAATGATGAAGTTGTTGAGGTAGATTTGGAAGCTGCTTGGCGGCATGTTGTCAGTGTTTACTGCAATGTTATTGTTTGCAATATTATTCGCTGCTATGATGACTCCTGAGCTGTAACTGATCAGAAAGCCGCAGTAGTTGTTTACTATCTGGTTTTGCTGGATGCTGGTGTCGTTTCCTTGTATGCAAACGCCGTAGATGCTGTTTGCCAAATAGTTTCCAGTGACATTGTAGTTGTCGGCGTAGATGGCTATTGCGCGCTCTGTTTCGGTGATGTTGCTGTTAGTGATTGTGTTGCCGTTGTAGGAGCCTAAAACGCCTACTTCCCAACCTAAGATGTTGAAGTTGTAGACTGTTACGTTGCTGCATGTGAGGTTTATGGCGGAAGTAGCCTCTAGTTCTGCTACGCCTGGGGTTCCCCACCCGCCTGCGCCCTGAAGAACAAAGCCTTCACCATCAATGACTATGTTGTTACGTAATACCACAATGGGTGAATCGTAAAGGTCGGCGGTGAGGCGGTAAAAGTTTCCGTCCCGCTGAATGTTAGTAGTGCCTGAAACCGAGCCATCAGAGTTAATTAAGATGGCTCCAGCTGTCTGCGATTTGACTCTGGGCACAACGGCTAAACTGACTAAGCATACGAAGACGAAAACGCAAACGAAGACTGCCTTCATGTTCAAATTCTTGTTCACGTTAACCTTGACCTCATTCCGTCATCAAGCACATAATTAGCAAGTGCCCTATAGCTCTCCCTGAAGAACAGCACTGTTCTTGAATGAGAACGGACCTGCTGAAATCGTTGAGGGTAAAGTCAGGCTGAGCTTCTAAGCTGAGCGAAAAATAGAAATCTTGGTAAGATAGTTTTAAGGAAGTATTCTGGAGACTTTGGTTTGTCGGACGACGGCAGTGTGGAACGTGAGGGGACTACCTTCAGCGTATATTTGTTTGTGGCTAAAGAAGGCAAGCCTGTTGGCCCAAGGGATGTGATGCGTGGTGTGCATCTTAGCAGTCCAAGCGTGGCTTATCGGCATCTTCAGAAACTTGAAGACTCGGGACTATTAAAGAAAAACGAGTATGGTGAATACTTACTCAGGAAGAAAAGGAGTGTCAATGGATACCACTGGATTGGTCGACGCCTCTTGCCTAATGCAATGTTCTATTTCTATTTTTTCCTCGGACTCTTCATTACCGTGATTGTGGTTTTCGCAATTCATTACGCGGTTGAAACCTACGACTTCAAGGTCTTCTTCGCGTTAGGTCTTTCAATAACGGGAATTGCCATGATCCTCTTCCTTAAAGAGGGCTTATCGTTGACCAAGAGAATAGGGAAAACGTCAGCACGTAATCAAGATGAATAGTTTCTGTTTCAAAAAGTTCCCATTGAGATGGTGAGAATCTCATTTTTAGAGGGTGACAAAGGTGATAAAGAAGGATTGGCGGGTCTGAGAGTTTTGGTGAAGGCATAAAAGGCAAGATAATAGCGACCAGCCGTTAGACGAGAGTTGAATGCCAAACGCACTTCGGTTCTAATTCCAAGTTCTCACATGGTCTAATTTCAGAGTTATATCTAGAGCAGTGTGGGATTAAGCACTGGATTGCCTGTTCCTGTACCATCGTAGGCCACATCCGCATGGAACATCGGTCAATCTCCAGAAGGCTGCTGAGCCATTACATTTGACGCGGAGGCAGCTAACATCAATAAACACAAAATGACCATAACCGCAATCGCCGACCATGTCGGTAGGTACGTATAATCGTTAATTTCGGGTCATTTTTTCAGCCCATAGTCGCAGATGACCATAATTTTCGGTTAGGTATGGGCGCATGGCTGGGTGCAGGACGAAAAAAACGTGCAACTGCTGTTTCTGAACGCGTTCGTGAATTTTCGGGGCGTGCCAAAAAGAACTTATTTAACCTTTACCTGCATTTTCCTCGCGCATTGGGACTTGAGGCGTGTTCCAGCAGTGGAACAAAGTGTTTCATGGCGAGAGTAATATACATTTGAGGTCATAGTTTAGTTGGGGTTTAGCGTGTACAAAAAGGCAATATTGATATTTTCCGCAGTTATCCTGCTGTCAAGTTTGTATCGGATTCACGGTGCTTCAGCGCTCTTGGATCCTGTTTCTGTCAATGCTGAGGGTTTGGTTGTTGGCATATCGGTAATTGTTATCGTAAGCGCAGGATTAGCCGTGTACTTCGGAAAGAGAAAACCTATGAGCAAGGTTTTTTCGGCGTTTCTGATAGTGGTACTCTTGGTTTCGGCGTTATCCGGAGTAGCGCTCGCGGTTTTAGGAGCGGAGATTCCCGTCACGTTGTCATCTCCTGTTGAGTTGCAGACTAATTTGACGGGCGAAATGGGGTGCTGTGTCTTTCAACTTGCGGATGGAAGTTTGGTTTTGAACACGGCCAACCAATCCTGCACGTTTCTCATTAAACTTGACTCTTCGAACCATGTGTTGTGGACGAGAACAATTCGTATCGGTCAAGAAATCACGAATCTCACTCGTCTTTTGCCTACAAGCGATGGGGGCTTCGCTTTGGCGGGGCTCGTTGATAACATGTACGTGTTGGTGAAAACCGATTCTCAGGGCAACATTCAATGGACCAAAATGTTCAGTTCGGGAGCTCCGATAAACTATTTTATGTCGATTATTCAAACCAGTGATGGTGGTTTTGCCATTGCTGGTTTCGGCGAGAAAGTGTTAGAAGGCTTGGGCGCGATTTGGTTTGCCAAAACAAATTCATCCGGAAACCTGGAGTGGAACGAGACGCTTTCGGGGCAGGTGGCTGCTTGCCCATCGACTATCATCCAAACGCCGGATGGCGGATACATTATGTCTGACGTCAGCTATTCTTTTGTTCCAATTCAGGGTTTCTTCACGCTTACCAAAATGAACGCGACTGGAGATGTACTTTGGAGCAAAAATTACGGCGGCGAAGGCTACTACTTTCAACCCGAATGCAACTACGTCATAACCACGAAAGGCGGCGGGTACTTAATGGCGGGTTACCTTTGGGACAAGTGCGCGTGGGTAGTCAAAACCGACGCTGAAGGCAATATGCAGTGGAACCAAACATACGGCGCCAAAGACAGCTCAATAACTTGTGCCCTTGAAACCCAAAGCGGAGGATATATGCTCCTGGCCATTTCAAACCTAACGGATGTCGGGTTAATCATGATCGATAAAGTCGGCAACGAACTTTGGAACATGACCTTTCCAGGAGTCACCTTGCCATGGGGATTGGAGGCAAACTATAATTCCCTTATCCCTGCAAAAGACGGCGGCTATATCGTGGTGGGTTCAAAAAATCAGTCCGTATGGCTTGCAAAACTTAACTATCAGGATAACAGGTCGATTGCGCTTCAATTACTATCGATTGCGGATGTAGCGTTGGCTGTTGCTGCGATTATGACGCTTTTGATTGCGCCGAGGAAAAAAAAGACAATCCGACGATCAACCGACCTAAAACAAGCAGCATATTAGGTTGACTACCGATAATAAAAAAGCTCATACCACATGCGTTCTCGCAACAGAACTAAGTGTTCCGAAGGGCAGAAAAGTGTTCCCGAACAAGGTTCGTTATGCGCTGTTGGCGTATACACTAAAGCGGGGTGTGTAACATATAATGGGACATAACTATGTTTTATGGGTTTTCGCCCTTATCCAGAAGTTTGCTCTTAGGAAAAAGTTTGCCCCAGACTGAAGAAATAAAAAGTCCGTTAATTGTGAAATTAGAAAAAAAGGACACCGGCCGCTTTTGGTTGCCGCTATTTCTTGCAACAGGGCAAAACCGAAACACAGAAAGCATGCTAAAGGCTGTTCTTCTTGCGGAACACTCTGTTCTCTGGGGAGAGCTATATAGCACGTGCGTAGCAATATCATTGGTGTGGGAGAGGAAAGTTTATGAAATCCGACAAAAAACGGTTCGTCCCTGCTCTTCTTCTTGCAGTTCTGATCATGATGATGGTTCTACCAGAATGCGCGACAGCGTTTTCTAACGTTCCTCTTCTTGTCTCTTCGGTTCCAAACGTTTCAATGGTCTCAACGAACCCTCTGACAGCTACAAAAACAATAATTGTTCCTGACGACTACCCGTCCATAAACGATGCCATCGGAAACGCCTCGGCAGGCGACACAATACTGGTTCGAAGCGGAACTTATTTTGAAAACCCGATAATTGACAAACCATTGACGCTGCAAGGCGAAAACAGCGCGAACACTATAGTGGTGGGAACAGGCGACTCTGTAGGAGCCAGCGTCTTCACGATTGCAGCAGACGACGTGAAGATTTCAGGCTTCACCATCACAAGCGTCAACTATTCAGCCTCTGCCAACTACGCTTACGGCGTTATGATTAAAGGAGACAAGTGCACAATAACCGGCAACAACATAGTGAATACGTTGTCGGGAATCTTTTGTTCGGCGCAGTCTTCTGCCGTAGTCTCCCAAAACAACATAACTGGGAATCACAAAGACGGCGTCCGATTCTACGGCGGCTTCAACAACACCATCTCAACAAACAATATAACAGGCAACGCAGCTTCCGGCATCGCCATTGAAGGCTATTCAGACAATATAACAGGAAACAACCTATCCCAAAACACCATGGGCATCGGGCTGGCTGCGACTTACTCAGTAATCTTCAGAAACAACATGACTGAAAACAGCAATTCAGGCATTTACCTCCCAGGCTCCAACAACATCATATCCGCGAATTATATCGCCAACAACAAATACGGCATCTATTCAGTCCCGAGTTTCGGCGTATCCACCAATAACACGATATTCCATAACGACTTCGTCAACAACCAGAAAAACGCGTACTCCACCTCGCCCTACAACATCCAAATTTGGGACGAAGGCTATCCTCTTGGAGGAAATTACTGGAGCGACTACTCAACGGTTTACCCTAACGCAACAGAGATTGCTAATTCTGGAATAATGAATTTGCCTTACTCGATTTGCGCCAACAACACTGATAAGGATCCGCTCATGGCGCTTTTTGACGTCTCAAACGCGTTCGCTCCGCCGGGCGAAAAAACTCCTCCAGTTACCGGCTCCGACCACGTTGCCGGTTTATGGAGTTTTGACAGCGTTGAACCCAACTATGTCACAGCCGACTCGACGGGAACTAACCCAGCGGTTTTAGGGACCGTGGCCGCTAACATTTCGTACACTCCTCAGCTGGTTGAAGGCAAGTTCGGCAAAGCCCTATACTTTAATGGAAATGCGTACGCGTACGTTCCATCCTCGCCCAGCTTAACAATTCCGGCTGACATCACCATTGACGCGTGGGTTAAAGTGAACCAATTCAAAAACGTGACTTACAACAACATTGTGATCGAATACGTGAGCACGACCGCCAAATACCCAACCAGGATCCTTGGACTTGCCATAAACGGAGTCGCACCCAGCAACAGCAGCTCCCCGGCGTTGGGAGCTCTGCGCGGCTACGTAACAACCGACGCGTCAGGCTTCAACGAAATAGACACTATCCAACCAATTTCTCTAAATGAGTGGTATCACGTCGTGTTTACTCGTAGCACCCAAACAGGCATGCGCATCTATGTTAACGGAGTAGAACAGAATGTGACTGTCTTTGCCGGAACGCAGAATCCCGCCGGCTCAATAGAACAGACTTCAGGCTTATTCATGGGGCATGACTCAATAACCACTTTAGAAAATGTCCAAATACTTAACGTTGCCGCAGAACCAACAAGCACACCTATCTGGCAACAATGGTGGTTCTGGACCCCAATAGCCGCCGCTTTCGCAATATTAGTGGGAACGGTTTACTATGTGAAGAAGAATGGCATCAGACGAAACACTGCATTTTCCAAGTAACCTTCCTCTTTTACGAAAACCAACGATTCCTTTCAGCGAGAGTTCGTTTGTTGTTTGAAAATTTACTTTCCTTGGCATAATGCTCTAGTAGAGCCATTATGTGCGTGTGCTTAACGTCTCTAACAAACCACAGATAGTCTGAACAGCCATGAGCACTAATAGATTAGATTTGCTTAATCTTTGGAAGGTAAAGTAGAATTTGGCTTATAACTGTCCGCCATTTTTCTTGAGTTGACAAGCATCGCCAATCCTAAACCAAGCAGCGGCACTGTCCAAGCATCCACCAACGGCAAGGTGTTTAACGAATTCACATAGTACAGGTAATAAACAAAAACCGCGTAGTTAAGCCCTATAACTGCCAGAGATGCCCCCAACCATCTAAACGCTGATTTTTCCTTCCCACGGACTAACCGATACGCCCCCAACGCGGCAAAGACTATTGCGAAAGGCATGAAAGCTATCGCGTTTAAAAATCCAATCAATCTTACACCCTGCGAAAGAAACTGTGAGCCACCCATGAAAATCATGCTGATCCATCTGGCGCCTTCGTTGACAACTAAAGCCGAGACGTAACCCACAAACGCAACAGACGCCCAAACAACTAAACTGCGCTTGTTTGTGGCATCGTACTTTGCAACTTTGACCGCTAGTATTGATAGAAACGGAACGATTAGGAGTATCTCCAGCAGATAATCAATGCCTAAAGGTTCATTGTAAAGTAGGCCAGGTCTAAGCAACCATGAAACTGAAGGAACTAAACTGATAAAGTTTACTGCCTCCAAAGCTATGGCGGCGGCGACTAAGCCTTTAACTTTAGATAAAGGCCATGCCTTCACCCAAAGCAGCAAAAGTATGACAATTCCCAAGGCAACTTCGATGAAACGTCCCGTAAGCCCTATGAATGATGCCCAATAAGCAAGCCCCAACATGTGAACATACCCAACCGACGCGGGGTCGTTATTAATGTAGCCAAGTAAAATAATGTAGCCGCCTCTGGTAACGTAAGCCACATAGATGAATAGGGAAATTAGGCTTGCCGTTATTCCTACTTTGACGCTTCGACTTAACGCTACCATACTTGTCCATTTCCAACGAATGTTAACAAAGCTAAGATAGCTATGTTTATACATTTATGCAAAGAAAACAGGTTTTTAACGTGAACTGCATGTCCTGCACGTTTGCGTGGAAGTTAAGAACAAAATATGTGAAGGATTATAGCCATAGTTTTGATATTAAATAAACCGTCTTGACTCATTTTGTTCTCAACTCTAACCTTCACCTATCACACGTGTGATATCTCTCTGTGTGAGATATATGTGAGAGTGATGAAGAGAGAAAGAAAGCTTAAGCGTGTGAAATGATGGAATAGGAAGTGTATTAGTGGGTATATAAATGGGTGGATGCATAGGGAATTAATTTAAACGTTTCGCATTTTTGGCTTAAAATGAACGCGAATAAAAATTTGATAAAAAAAATAATTTGTCTCTTTTTACTCTGCTACTTTTGTGGCTCGCAAGGCCAATATTTTGGTTGAATAGATTCATTTTCAAGCAACGAAGGGAACAAGTTTAGAGGCCAGGAAGGAAGCATTTTTGTTAGAAAAACTTCTGTTGTTTCTATACCGTTGATTGTTCTAATTTTCTCATAAGCCTCAAACATTTTCTCGAAATCTTCTAGAGCAATTGCAGAGTATAAATCGTAAGATCCTATAAATCTTATAATAACTATTAAGTTTGGAATTTGAAGCAGTTGAGAATATATCTCTGGTATTTTGCTTCGGTTTGAAACTTTTATGTATAGATGCGCAAGAGCCTTGTATCCAAGTTTGTCAAGGTCAAGAGCTATTGTTGAAAGGGTCAACAAGTTTTCTCTGAGTTTTTTGTATCTTCGAATTACCGTTTTAGTTGATATGTTCAGTTGCTCAGCAATTTTCTTAAATGGAGTTCGAGATTTTTTCGAAAGAATCTTTGCAATTTTTCTATCTATTTCGTCAATTTCTAATGGTGCTTGATCAAGATTAGTTAAAGCTGAAATGTGATTGTTTTTTCGTTCATTTTCACGATCTAGTGGTTTGATAATTAAGTTTTGAGGGTATTCTATGTTTACTGCCTCTGCCCAGATTAAAGCATCAACATGTTTGATATTGCGGTTTGACTCTAAATCTTCAATTATCTCCCCTAACTCATTGAGGTCTCTTAACGCTACTTTTCCATAAAAGTTGTATTTACCTAATGGACCCACCACTTCGGACATGTACGGTTTGCTTTCAAGAAACTTGGCGACTTCTTTTTCATTTTCCACAGCAGTCATGATACCTAAATCTATTATGTGGCGATACCCCAAGCAATGAGGGTTCACAAGCATCTCTTCGCCGTTGATTACGCCATCTCTCCATAAGCGTTTATAGCGCATTCTAACCGAGGTTACCGTAATTTTACATTCCTTAGCGATAGCGGTGAAACTGGTGCGAGATTCCGATAACAGCCTCTTCAAAATTTTCGCGTCAATTTCATCGATTTTTATTTGTTCTCTCAAGTCAATAACCTTGAACCCTAAAATCTTAAGAGGCAAGCATTATCTTTTATATAAGATTTCTCATGAATGAATAGAATTTTCAGCTTCGCGAGCGCAGAGAAAAAACAATGAGAGGATTAAAGACAGATGATACAGTCATGCTCTCAGGATGTCAAATCTTTCACAATTACATAAGAGAACATGAAGGCTTAAACGGAAAAACCCCAGCTCAAGCTTGCGGAGCGCGCTGCCTTGTTCCCAAAATTGGTGTAAAATGGTTATAAGATTTTTTCTACCCGCATGTCATAAAAAGTTATGATAATTTAATGAAATTCTGCTTGGCTGAGAGGTAATTTTTGAAAAAATTTGTTGGAAATTTTGTTTTAATTTTGTTGAAAAGCGTTAAATACTGATAGCGCTGACGTAGAGAGCAAGGGGATTCATTTGAGTGGGGAAAAAAAGACAGTATCTAATACAAAAAATAAGTATCCTTGGAGCAACTACACTTTAAAATGGGGCAGGGGAGAACCGGTCTCAACAACGCAGTACGTGCTGTATGCCATGCAGATCGCGGCAGTAATAGCGCTGTCCTATCTAAGCGTCACAGTGTTCGGTCCGTTAAGCTACGCTGGTATTTCACTATTCTACTTCGTGTACCCCTTCTTCCTAGTATTCACAATGTGGTGGGGAATCTGGGGTCCGATAGGTGCATACATAGGCTGTGTAATCGGAGCAGGACTTTTGGTCGGTACCGGCATCGTTCCATCGCTGGCTTACGCGGTAAGTGACTTCGTGCCACCGTTCTTCGCATTTGTGCTCTACCGAGGGCTTCTTGCAAACAAAGGTTATGACCCATTATGGAGAGACTTAACCGACAAAGAAGTTGCAGGAGTCAAAACGAAGAGAACAGGTGCGTGGTTCTGGTTTGTTCTAATTAACGGAGTCATATTAAACTTAATCAGTGGAGTGATCGGCGTTGGAATTCTATGGGATATGAAGATAATCGCAACCAATGCTTTCTGGCCATGGTTTATAGGATGGATCGTCGGCGACTTGGTAGCAATGGTAATAATAACTCCAGTGCTGGTCAAAGGACTGACATCGCTAGTGGAAAGGCAAGGACTCGTCAATCACGGCTGGATAACTTGAAAGCAACTATTCCTTGAAATAACAGATTTAAAGGGGAAAGTTGTTGGCAAGTTCAGACGTGGAAGCACGTGCTTCCAAGAAGTACGTGCGCACCTTTATTTTTTCTATGAGAACGGGAACACCTGTCGAGAAGTTGCATGTAATTACTAAATTTTTCATGATTGTGGCGATGTCAATTTTAGCTCTTTACATGTTTAGCATACCAGTTTCACAAGGCGGTCCAGACATCATTGGCCTAGCCTTATTGCTGCTTCTTACGTTTGTCCTCCTAGCAATCGCAAGAACTGCAAAATACTTAGCAAACTCTTACTTAGTACTGGTTTTGCCAGTTCTTTTAGGACAATTTTTCTGGTGGCTCTTCTTTAATTGGTCTTTGCCCGGAGCCAGAATGCTTTTTTATTTCTGGCCTGGGTTTCTGCCGATAGGTGTATCAACAGTTGTTCTTGTAGGCGTTTTTGGTCTTGTTTATTATAAGACGCGAAGTGTAGTTTTGTCTTTGGTGCCTTCAATCCTGCTTTGGTGGTTCACTGTGATGCCTGGCGTATTTAGCTTTTCGTCATTATTTACGTGGGTAAGAATTCCTGTTGGCGTGGTCTTTTCTTTTTCGTTGCCTCAGTGGTCGGCGACGGTTGCGTTCTCAAAAGTTTTAGGGTTTGGAGTATTAATTTATACCTCGTTTCTCTTTCTGCTCACGACAAGAGATACTGAGATCGGAGGAGCGTTGAAACAATTGCGCCTTTCATTTCGGAAGTCGTTCTTTGTCATGCTTATGTTCAGAAACCTAAACACGATACTGATGGATTATGAGAACATCAGAAGCGCTCAAATCGCCCGAGCCGCCAATGTAATGAGGAAAAATGTGTTTTCAAGGATTATAGATCTCGCGTACGTGTCTGTGCCGCTTGTTGCTACCATGATAAGAAGGTCTACCGAGATGGGCGTGGCGTTGTACGCTAGAGGTTTTGAGGCTTCACATGGAATTACGGATTATAAGGAAACAAGGCGATTTAGTTATGTTGACTTTACGATAATTGCCATATTAGCCGCGTTCTTAATATACGAGGTTATCCTTGGGCACTCCATCACTTCCTTGTTAATGAGGTAAAAGAACATGTCGGTATTGGAAGTCAACGATTTCTGGTGGAAATACCGATCTTACGTAGGAGCAGAGAATCCTTTCACGCTAAAGGGTTTATCCTTCAAGGTAGACAAGGGAGAATTTTTCGGAATCATCGGACCCAGCGGAGCAGGCAAAACTACACTTTGCTACGCTTTGACAGGAATAATCCCTCACGTTTTCACTGTTCCCTACGGCAAAGAGCGCGAGCATATAAAGGGTGAAATAAAATTATTTGGGCAAACACTGACTAAAGTCGAGGCTGTTACCGATGAGAAGACAGGCAGAGTAGTTGATAAAATTGTCGGCATAAAACAAACGGCGCCAAGGGTTGGATTGCTGCTTCAAGATCCTGAGAACCAGTTTTTAAGAATGGACCTCCTGCACGAAATCGCCTTCGGCATGGAACTTCTCGAACTGTCTAAAAGCGAAATTGAGCAAAGAGCCAAAGAAGCGCTTGAAATAGTCGGTCTGGGCTCGTTGTGGCCAATTGCAGACCTTGTTCACCCAAGCGAATTGTCAGGCGGGCAGAAGCAGCGAGCAGCAATTGCTTCCTTCATTGCCTTGCGGCCTGAGCTTTTGGTGTTAGATGAACCAATGTCTGATCTTGATCCCGAAGGTAAGCTTAGCATAATAAAAGCTATTGACAGCATAAGAGACAAGTATGACATAACAATAATCGTTGTTGAGCATAATCCTGAGGTAATTCAAAAATACGCTGACAAGGTACTTGCCATAAACAACGGAGAAACAATTGCGTATGGAACGACTGAAAAGGTTTATTCACAGTGGAAACTGTTCGATGAAAATGGACTTTATGCGTCAGACATAGCAAGGATTGGGTGGCAAGCAGGCTTAACCTACAACGGAAGAGTTCCTTTTACTGTCGATGAAATGATGGAAGCGTTCAACGGCAGAAAACAAAAAAGTCTTGCAGATGACTTAAAGGATGACCCAATTGATGAAGCGACTGAGGAAATAATAAGCGTCAAAGACCTCAACTTCTGGTATGACGATGGAACTCATGCTCTTAGAGGGGTAACTTTTGCCATAAAAAAAGGAGAGTACGTGGGACTCATAGGGCAAAACGGCGCGGGCAAATCGACGATATCCAAGATTATCAGCGGTTTGTACAAGAAGTTTCAGGGCGAAGCAAAAGTAATGGGGCTTAACTTGCGAGACAGGAAAGTGATTGAGAGAATACCCTGTTACGTTGGATACGTATTTCAGAACCCTGACAACCAGATTTTCATGAGAAAAGTCTACGACGAAGTAGCTTACGGCCTGAAAAACCTAAAGATGCCACTGCAGGAAGTAGATCAAAGAGTCAAGGAAGCGTTAAAGAGCGTTGGCTTACTCTCAAAAATTGATGAGGACCCAATGTTCTTGGGAAAAGGCGAAAAGAGAAGACTAACCGTAGCTTCTATTCTTGCCATGAACCCGAAAATAATGATAGTTGACGAGCCAACAACAGGTCAAGACTTCAGAATGTCCGAAGACATAATGAACCTGCTTGAAGAACTAAACAAAGCTGGCACCACAATCTTAGCCATCACTCACGACATGACACTAGTCTCCGAACACACGAAAAGAGTCATAGTAATGCACAACGGAGCCGTAACCTACGATGGATCCACAAGAGGCTTCTTCTCAAATGCAGAATTACTTGACAAAGCCGGCATAATCCCCCCCATGGCAGTGAGACTAAGCCATGAATACAAGAAAAAGAACCCCTCTTCCCCCTGCCTAATGAACGCAAAAGAGTGGGTCGCAGCATTAAAGTAAACATCACCGGAAATATTACTTATTTGCAGATTGGAACATGTCATACATCGTTATTCGCGATTCCGAATCTATTCCATAGTTCTCAATGACCCGATAACAAAAAGACGTTGACTAAATTTTCGCAAATCAAAAGCAATGCCCCTAATGAGTATAAATTATATCCCAAACCCAAAACGTGCATGAATTTTGTGGCTTATTCCTTTCACAGACATTCTACGGGATTTTAAATGTTGCTAATTAAGCGTATAATTTGTCCAGATATATTTGAACAAATTATAAATATTCCGATTATATATGTTTGATTTGAAATTGTAGCTCAAAAAGTAACAGACATGGGAACTAATGCTTAAAGTGAGATGATTAGTTGAAAATTGTAGTTTTTGGAGCAAGCGGGAACACAGGCAAGCAACTTGTTGAGCAGGCACTGGCAGCGGGATATGAAGTTGTCGCCTATGCGCGTAACCCCTCAAAGCTCAACGTTAGCCATGAGCATCTAACGGTTATTAATGGCGAGTTGTCTGATGCTGCGTTAATTGAAACTGCTGTAAAGGGTACCGACGCAGTTCTTAGCGCGTTGGGTCCACGGGGAGGCTCAAAAAACAAGCCGCTTACACAGGGAATGCGGAACATTATTGCAGCCATGAATAACCAAGGCGTGCGCAGACTAATCATGACATCGACGTTGAGCGCCAAAGACTCAAAGGACAAACCAGACTTCAGAACCAAGGCCATGGTGAATCTTGTAAAAACCACCATGCACGCGGCTTACGAAGACATCGTCAGCGTCGCCGAAACCGTTCGTGCGTCAGACCTTGAATGGACAATTGTGCGGTTGGCAATTCTAAATAATAAGCCGAAATCTGGAAAAGTCAAAGTGGGCTATGTAGGCTCAGGAGAAGTTGGAACACAGATTAGCCGTGCAGACATTGCCGACTTTATGCTCAAGCAAATAGAAGACACGAAATATCTGCGAGAAGCACCTGCAATAAGCAACTAGTGCATGATTTAAATGAAGAAGAGGTGGAAAAATGGTTTTTAAAAAAGTCGCGGAAACCCAAGAGATATCTCTTGGGCAAATGAAAGCAGTCAAATTTGGGGCAGAAGAAGTTTTGCTTGCAAACGTAAATGGCGTATACTACGCTATCAGAAACGTCTGCACTCATGAAGGCGGAAACCTTTCAAAGGGAACACTGCAGGGAAACATTGTATCTTGCCCCAAGCATAAAGCACAATTCGACGTAACAACAGGCAAAGTAGTTTCTCCTCCAAAAGTGCTCTTCATGCATCCTAAAATCAACAACGAATCTACATACGCAGTCAAAGTTGAGGGAACAGCCATTCTGCTTGAACACAAATAGCACCCGATGCGTTCATGTACCAAGCCCAATTTAGGCGACTATGGATAAGCTAGCTCTCTCTGAAAAAGAAAATTGCAAGGAGACTTGTTTGGGTTTGGGGTTTAAATTATGTTTCAAAAAATTCTCAACGGGGCAACACAAGATGCTCTCAAATCATTCAAAGTGACAGGTAACCATGAAGATGAGTGACAGGTTACAATGAACATGAGTGACGGGATAACTAAGCTTGAAACAGGCTCTATTCATCCAAAAAAGCCCAAAACACATGCTGAAGCGCTCACGAAAATTCTTTAGCAAAATCCTCGAGTTAGAGCTAAAGATAATCCAGTAAGCTTTCTGATTTCCCCGCTTTCTTTTGTCTTCCTTGAGAGTTTAAATTATATATAATGGTTGTTATAGTTCTCTTGGGAGCATAATTACCGTTAATTTGGGGGAGAAATGGGTTGGATGAAGTATTAGACATGTTAGATAAAACTGCAAAGCGTATACAGAAAGTTGCTGATGAAACAAAAGAGGCAACTTGGAAACAATCAGCCGTTTACGACCAAGTTATGCAGTCACCTGAAGCGTCACAAGAGCAAAAAATCAAGGCCTTTATTCGGAAAACTCGTTATTTAGACCAGCTAGAAGCCTTAAACTCCCAGCTTAGTTTGCTCTATACTCTTCAGATTTTTGCGTTTAAAGTTAAAGTGCTTGAGGTAACGGTTGGGAACATCAATGAACAACTTGCAAAGACGGGGATTCTCCTCAAAACGGCTGAATTAGAAAATATAAAGACAAATATTGACGCCCTCAAAATCCTAATTGAAGCTCAATATGAATCCATGAAAGAAATACATGAAACGCAAAACAAAACCTTAGACTACATCCATTAAAAAATTAAATAAAAAGGGCAGCCTGGTGGTTTTCACCACTAATCAGGTTGTACTGCCTGCAATGCATCGTTTTGTTCTGAAGGCTTATTCTACGACTTTTTCCCAGCTTGTAACTAAGTCAAGAACTTCTTGACCTCGTTTGCCGCCATAACTCTTCAAGCGCTCTCGAACATCAGTCTGAGCTATTGCCGCTTTCTGGAAATCCTGCATTTGCTTTGCTTTGTCGGTTAAGTAAAGAATGTTGTCTACTCCTGCTCTTGCCATGCGGACTGATGCTGTTAAGAGTTCACTTGTGGTTGGCGTTTCTCTCGGGTCGTCGCCTGGACCGATAACGTACAATGCAATGTTGAGAGGTACGTCTTTTAAGAGTTTCTTGAAGTTACGGGTGAGCATTTCCCAATACCAAGGTGTAGCATAGTTTTTGCTAAACATGACTACGAGAAATTCGTCAGTCAGTGGAGCAAGATCATCAAAGTTAACTCCGAAACGTTCATAGTTGGTAACTGGGTCTGGAAGGACACCGATGACAAATTTTTTCTTGGCTCGGTCGCGTACTCGTTCGCTTACTTGCGCCATGTAATCGGTGATTTCTTTTCTTCGCCATTCATACCAGCTTAAGCCGCTTTTTGCGTGGAGTTCCTTGCAACGCGGGCATATGCAGTGTCCATGTTCTGCGAAGTGGATGCTGTTTAGCCATATTCCTGGGCTTTTTCTAGCGACGTCCTCGATGTAATCTAGTTGTTCCGCACGGTGTTCTGGTTGGGTTGCACAGAGAATATCCCAGCGAACATTAAAGTTGTCGTTTGTTCTCCATGCTGGACCTAGGGCTGACTGTGAAATCCAGTCTGGATGATTACGGGCAGTAACGTTGTCTCCGAAAATCGCAATGTTGCTGTACATATCAGGTTGCGGTGGTAATCGTCTGCCTACTTCTGGTTTAACGCGGAAAAGGTCAAAGTCGAAGCCTGAAACTTTTTTTGCTTCAAACATGTATGTGCCGAATTTCAATTTACTTCTACCTTTTTAGAATCCAAAACGTTCGGCGCTGTAATAAAGTTTTGCATAATTAGCGCAGTATCGGTTGTGAAAAATAGTTCCCTGTTTTTGCTATAGCTTATGCGGATTCATTGCGTATTTTTGGTTTGTTATTAAGCATTAAACCATGTTTTTTAAGAAAATCCTCCAGAGAGGCATGTAACTTTTAAACCCAAACAGCTCTATACATGCCATTAGGAGAGAGCGAGACCGTGCCGATAAAATACTTTGAGGCCCCAGAAATTAAAAAGCAAGTAGACCAGTTAGCCCAGGAATGCGAGTTCTACCATGTTGTTCCACAATTCGTTTTCTGCGTAAGAAGCAAAGGCTCCAAAGCCAGACGCACAATTGCACGCATTCACGGTTTAGGCAAAATTTGGCAAGGAGTCCTAAACCTGCCGCCTTCATACACGATTGAGGTTATTTCTGAGGTGTATGATAGAATGTCTAGTGAGGATAAAGAGAGAACTTTGATTCATGAACTCATGCATATTCCAGGAGGGTTCTCCGGTGGTTTCCGTCCGCATAAGGGGTATGTTGAGAGAAAAAATGTTGAGGCGGTTTATAAGAAGCTTCAAAGTGATCGGGCTGCGAAAAAGCAAAACACGCTTTTTTTCCAGTAATTTGTATGGGTTATTGGTGAATCTTTTTAAGCCTCAGAAAAGAGGCAATGGAAAGTTGCAGCTTTAACAGCGAAAAGTAAAAAAACCATGTGTGAGCAAGTATTGCAAAGACTTAAACGAGTTAAAGTCGTTTGCCATGGAATATTGAGGTTTAGTTAATGAAGCACATTATGAAAAGTTTAAAGCATAACGGTATATTCGTTCCAATTTATGATTATAAAGGCTTCAGCATAAAGCTTAACGGTCAGACGGTGAAGCTGACGCCTAAAAGCGAGCAGATGGCGGTTGCATGGATAAGAAAATCATTATCAACCGTTTCTCCGCCAGATAATGTCTTTAAGAAGAATTTTATGAAGGAGTTCCTTGGGCAACTCAAAAAAGAAAACCCTTCAGCAAGTTTCTTGGATGCTTTCTGTTCAAAATACTTAACCAGCTTAGATGCTCCTGCAACCTTAAACAACGGAAACCACCCGCTCAGTGAAGAAATTGACTTTACCAAAATTATTAACTTCGTTGAACAAGAAAAAGCAAAAAAAGACGCCCTAAGCAAAGAAGTGAAAAAGCAACAAGCTGAAGAGCGCAAAGCTAAACGCTTAGAGTTCAAAGAAAAATATGGTTACGCCGAAGTTGACGGACAAAAACTTGAGATCGCTAACTGGACTTCTGAGCCATCCTGCCTTTTCGCTGGACGCGGTGACCATCCGCAGCGGGGAAAATGGAAAGACGGCCCAAACGAAGAAGACATAATCCTTAACCTTCCGCCTGATGCACCTGTTCCATCGGGACATTGGAAAGGCGTTGTTTGGGAACCTGACAAGATGTATGTGGCAAAGTGGGAAGACAAGCTAACAGGCAAAATCAAGTACGTCTGGTTCTCTGACACAGCGTTCCTTAAACAGAACCGGGAAAAAGAAAAGTTCCAGAAAGCCGAAAACCTTGGCAAGCAAATTAAGGCAATTGAACAGCACATCCTCAGAAACCTTAACGATAAGGATGATGCAAGACGCAAAGTCGCGACGGTGTCGTGGCTTATTTTGGTGCCGAACATGAGGGTTGGCGACGAAAAGGACCCAGATGAAGCCGACACCGTAGGTGCAATAACGCTTAGGGCAGAGCACATCAAAATAGAAGGCGACACCATACGCTTCGACTTCCTTGGCAAGGACAGCGTAAGATGGATAAAAAACGTTAAAGCCCCGCCAGAAGTCATCCGAAACATACAGCACTACATGGAAACAAGCAAAGAATACCTCTTCGAAGGCGTTGACTCCAAGAAGGTTTCCCGTTTCCTCTCCGAAAAAATGCCGAAGCTAACCGCCAAAGTTTTCCGCACTTGGAGATGCACAAAAACAGTCAAAGAAGAACTCGAAAAAAGCGGAATAGTAAAGGAAGACCCCGATTACAAAAAGACCTACGCTGCAAAAATGGCTAATTATAAAGTCGCTGAAGTGGCAAACCATAAAAGAAAGATTCCGCCAACCTTTGACCAGCGCTTAGCCAAAAAAGAAGCCAACCTCAAAGCACTTGGGGTACAGCTTGAAGTAAAAAAGACCGCGGGCAAAAAAACCCAATCGCTCGAGACCAGAATAGAGAGAACTAAGCTTGACCTTGAGTTGACAAAGCTAACCAAAGAGTACAACTTGGGCACGTCGCTCAAATCGTACATTGACCCGACCGCTTACGTGAAATGGGCTAAAAAAGTAAAGTTTGACATCGAAAAATTCTACCCCAAAACCCTGCGAAACAAGTTTAGCTGGGCACTACAAAGCAGCAAAGCACAAGTAGCCGAGTGCATAACCGCATGAGCATCAACGAAACCAAAGACGGCACAATAATCACAATTTTTGTTAAACCAAACTCCCCCAAATTCAAAATAGAATTCGACTCCAATGAAATTGTCGTCTACAGCACTGAAGAACCTGTTAAGGGCAAGGTAAACAGGGAAATCATCAAAGAATTCACCAAACTTTTGCACACAAAAGTCGAAATAGCGTCTGGAGCAACCTCAAGACAGAAAAAGCTACTCATAAAAGACAAGGGAAAAAAAGAAATTGAAGATCGCCTTAGATATTGAAGTAAGGGAGCGCCATTGGAAGAAACTAAAGCTCTAGTAGATGCATACCTAAAGAAGCAATTTAAAAAGAAAAAACAAGTTTACCCCAGCGATGTTGCAGATGCATTAGGTTTAAGGTATGAAACGGTGCGTCAGGTTTTTGATGATCTAGAAAGAGACGGCAAGATAAGGGAAGAACTAAAAGATCTCTTTAGCGAAGTCAATGAGCAAGACAAGCGAAAGAAGGTTTCTGAGGCAGCAATTTTAAGAGAGATTCAAACTTATAGACTTGAGAAGCGAGCCAAAAAAGCTGCATGACCAAAGCGAAGCGGAGCCGTTCTTGAGCCAATAGTTTATTTGTACAACAGGATATATTACGAGAACCGAAATATCCCTTTTAAACCAAAAAAGCGCTTAAGACAAGTGGAAAGAATTGTAATTTAAGGGAGAGGGGCAAACCCCCTTCACCTTACCCCGAAAAACTACCCGCCCCATAGTTCTCAACATCAAATCATTCACAAAATTTTCGTTTAACGTTCTTCACAGCTGTTATATGGGTTCAATTCCCATCCCCAACTTTTTAGATAAATTCTAACTTTGCGTGAAAAGTTAAAGACGTGCATGCAGTAAGCGAACTGGATCTTTGACGGCAAGTCTGAATATATTCACTTACTGAATAATTCACTAACTGAATATAAGCTAAAGTCCAAAAGTATTCCTCTTCAAGGCTTACCCAATATTCAAGATGACGCTTTTTGAGTAAGTCTCCACATTACGGTAGCCCTATCTAAGAAAACAATTTGCTCCGCCTCCGGGAACAGCAAAGGCAACTGTTAAGAGGTCGCGTTGCCAAGGTTTTTTCGAATGTCCTTGATTTTACCAAGCATCTTCGTTTCAGCACTTTCAGCCGGCAAAGCGTCATTGGAGCCTCCTGCTGGGCTAATGGTTACTTCTAGGATTGTGCCTGTGAGGTTTTTTCCTTCTCTTTTCTTGAGGATTTCCATGGTTAGTTTTGGGATTGTTAGGCGGCCGTCGCTGGTCATTTTTGCGAGGAAGGTTTCTTCTTCGTAGTTTTCGGAGTCGAATACTCTTACGTTTGCTTTTAGGAGTTCGCCCTGCTCCATTTTGTAGCGCCAGCGTAGAAGATTTGGAATTTGGGTGCGGTTTCGGTTTTCCAGTTTCGCTTTGAATGATGCAAGCTCAGTTAGAGGCATGTTATCTTACCCTTTTTTACCCTTAATTACCCTTAAATTCCCAAAAATACCCATAGAAAAACCAAAATTTAAACCCTGCCCCAAAAAAGCAACCCAAAACACAAACACCACAAAGGAGGAGGGATAGTTTTTTACAACCAATCTTCCATAAACATAAACTCGAATGTAGACAAGCACTAATGGAGGGCTTAGAGTTGAGTTATAACAGGGGCATCTTAGAAATCCTTGAAGAACTATTGAAAGAAATCCGCGAAGAACTACAAGAAATCAAGCTACGATACAAAGAGCTAGTAGATAAACTGGTTCCTATCGAAGAGGCAACGGAAGAAGAAAAGAAAGCGATAGAAGAAAAAGACGAAATAGCTGATGAAAAAGAATTAATGCATACTTTAGGCTAAAGTAGAGAAAAAGCCTACAGTTAACATTTCTCAAAACTAATTTGCCAAATTTTAGGTTTGGAGTTTGAATCTGAGCATTGCTGCGATGCCGCCGAAAGCGTTCTTTAGCATTTGCCCCTCTTCCGTTTCACCCGAAATAATCTCTACATCCGTGTTTGACATTTCCGCCAGTTCAGCTAAATCGTCTATGACATCTTTTTTCTCCAACACTGTCATGGATGGCGCGTTGCATTTTGGGCAAGGTTTCCCGACTAAGCTTTGCTCAAAACTGGTTACCTCTTGGCTTTTGAGGGTGTGCTGTTCTTCGTAGCCGCAAGCGCTGCATTTAACCGTGACACGAACCAAATCCAAACTCTCAGACATGATGAGCAAGCGGACTGCTCCTGCCTGCAGAAGCCGCCTCACTTCAGCTTCGCCGTAAGTTATCATTCCAGTGTCATGGCCAACTTCGTAGAGGAATTTTTGCATGATTTCTTTTTCTTCGATGTAGCGGACTTTGCGCATGATTTCAGGCGCTTTAGCCACTACTTCTTTAACGCCTTGCTCTTCCACGTAAGCAGTGTCAACGACATCAAGAATCTTGTTTTTCAGCTGGTAGTTGAGGTAATCGCCTTTCTCGAAATCGTATTTTGTCGGTCCAGGTCCACCTAAAATAATACCTTTTAACGTGTCAATGGGCAGGAAAGCTTCGTTCGCGTGCACGCCTACTCGGGTAAAATACTCGTTTAGCTGCATGTCCCTTAAACGTTCATATCGCCTAGCTGATTGCCCACCTGCCTTAGTTTTGCCCGTAACACCAGAGTGCATTTGCCTAACAATCTCTAGGTGTTTGCCCTGCAGGGTTGCAATGGTAGCGTTATTGGCGTCCACCAGCAGAATGCCGTAGGTTTCTTTCTCCCGCAACATCTCCTGCAGATACTCGGTGTGGAACCGTGAATCACAACGATAAAGAAAAATCCTAATCGGCTCAGGCGGAACAATCACGTAGGATTCCATGCGTTCGGTACCTGGCGCGCCACCTTCCTGCAGAAGAGCACCAGTAAAAATCACTATGCCCTTTTCGCCCGGATCCTTGAAGAGCTTGAGTTTCTGCTGGGCTTTAGTGATAGCATCTAGGACGTTTTTGCGTGTAACGTTTGATTTAATGTTGCTGGCTGTTCCATACTCGTTACGCAGAAGGTTTAAGGCATCGCTGATTTGTTTGCCCGGCGGAACATAGACAGTGATGAGTTCAGTGTGGCTGCCCTCTTTGCTGGCTAGGGTGTTGAGTGTTTTTCTTAGCCTGAATAGTTCAAGGGAAGATTTTTTCGCTGTACTCAAATAACTTCACTAATTACTACGTTTAATCGGATAACTAACGCTAAAAAGAATCAAATAAAAGTTCCGTATAAAAAACGGAAACTGTTACAATTTCGGCTTGACTGGCGGTGTCTGCACTGGCTCTGGAGCTGGTGCACCTATGGCGTCTCTGAGGAAAGCCTTGAACGGACCTAGCTTCCCACCATAATTACCAGACGAAATCTTAACGACACCAGGCACGGCGATTGCTGCTGTCACGCCTTCTTTGATGCCCTTTTTGACTGCGTCCAAGGTTAAGCCGTTCATGACTATTTCGTAAACGCTTTGAACGCCTTCTGGAACAACGGAATCGGGCACAAGCGTGCGTAAGGTTGGGCAGTAAGGATGATTGGTTGAAGCCTTCATCTTGTACTTGAGTGAGCCAGCTTTGCTTCCTGATCGGCAAATTCCGCCTGGAAACGGCATAATTACATCAGGAGCGTTTGCGCGAATTGCGTCTGCCGCCGCCTCAGCCGATTTAAGCCCTGATTGCTGGTCTTCTGCGAAAATCATAAAGTTGCCGCCTGCAACAGCTTCCATGGCGCCGAAGCCGTTTTCAACAAAGAAGTTGCCTTCCATAACTGGGATTTTCCAGCATTTTCTTCCGCCAACCATGGCTTTTTTCTGGAAGCCATCACCAAAATAGCGCAGGCTGTTGCCAACGTCTAATGTTCGTTTAGTTCGGTCCATGCCGTTGAAGGCTGCAGTTGTCGGGCAAGTCATAATGCATTGGCCGATGCGCTCCATAAGCTGGTGCTTGAGTTCAAAGCGGTCACGATTATAAATTTGAATAAGCATTCCCGGACGCTTATCAGGGGTCTGGTCTGCTGGAACAGGACGTTCGATTGCTGCTTCTGCAGGTGCCATGATGACGCTTGTGGCGAAACCTGTGGTTACGCTTGCGGCGATTTGTGCCCATTTCTCATTTTGAGCCGTGATTAAAATTCTTCCTGCCCAAAGAGTGAACATTTCTGCAAAAGTATCTTGAACCTTCACGACGTTTCCTCTGGGTGATTTTACGAGGAACATTTTTTCTTTATCGTCATAGCTTTGGATTTCAAGCGTGTTAGTGTTTGATGACATGAAAGGGACCTTGCAGTTCAGTTGGGAATTGTATAATTTAAGAGTTTTCGTGAATGACCAAGGTTTTCTCAATTTCAAAGGCTAATTTCAAACTGCAAAACGCAACTTTAGAGGCTTGCTTCAGGAAGCCTTAAAGGACTGGGCGTGTGAAAAAGCTATGGCCTCCCTTATCCTTCTCTCTCCACTTAGCCGCGAGTTTCGGAAAAATAGTATGTATTTAGCTCTCGTTTTTTGTTTTAGGGTATTTGTGTGTGCTCAGCCTACCTACCCGGTCTACTAGATGCTTCTAATATGCTTCAAATATGATTCAACATGGATGTGCATAGAACGAAGACCGCGCACTTTGCATGCAGAACGGTGCTTTTCAACATAGAAAAGTCTGTTTTTTGATGTAGAAAAAAGCACTAAAGAAGAAAAAACAAGAGCTAAATATACACGAAAAATAAAATGTAAAGGCTTTGCGAATGGAGCGTAGTAAGAGATTTTGGCATACTTGCTCCTCATGTAAACCAGATATCCAACGAGTCCACACCCATTATGGAATCTTGGTCGGTATTTTCGCAGAAGTATTTCTGAATCGCCTTTTTGCGTCTGATGACAGACATTACTCACACGCGCGCGACCATGCGCGTTATAAAAATGGATTTTTGCCGGCATATATCTGATGCTTTTTTGGCTGGACGGCTGATGTTTTGAGTAATAGAGGCTGAAAAACAAGGAAAATAGCCCACGCAGTTTAGGGCTTTAAAAGAGAAAAAGGAGGGTAGATATAGATATATAATTTAGGAGTGTGCTACGGAGTAGTTTTCTTTGGTGTTTCTTTCTTCAGTACGCTCCATACTGCTAGTATGATGCCTATGATTCCGATTATTGCCACGGCGCTATAGAAACCCCACTTGTTTCCAGCCGCCCCATAGATGTTGTATGCGTGTGAGATTTGTATTCCGCCAAGTATCACCGCTATAACGATAAGCACCGCGCCCAGAATCAACGCTATCATTTTTGTTTTCAAATAACAGCCCCCCTTGTTCTCTATGAGAAGAGGAGCTATTTAAGGTAAAGGACTGCAGGGTTATCACGGAGCCGCCCATCTTTAATCCAAAACAGCCTATTGTGCTGTCTCCGACTTTCATGATGACCATTGTTTCTCCCACATTTGAGGCATTCTACTCTTGGTTTTCCACACTAATTATCACTTCCTAATCTGAGCGTAGCGCAAAATTAGATTTGGAACGGAGTTGGGTATAATTTTGAAAAACCGTTTAATAAGCGTGTGCTTTAGTTTTTGCGGGTGATGTGAAGAAGGAGGATTTTGGCATAGCTACTGTAGTTGCAGTGTTATTCTTGGCGTTGGCACCATCATGTTCCCGTTCGCAAACTCCCTGAATAAAATGTCAAAACTAATGATGGGCAGCATACAGGCGAAACATGCAATTTTTCTAATAGAACAACATTATGTTACCCATGAATACTACGACATATTACCGAACAATTTCATATCGCACGCGCAAAGCCAAGGTCAGAACGCGATACTCAACGTGTTAGAAAGCTTCCCGTTCAGCAGCGCAAACCTCATCAACACCATGATGGGTGTGAAACAACCAACGTAACGGGTACACAAGCAAACGCGGTGCTGCTCTTCAATAATCAGCCCAGTAGCTAAAACATCCTATCTTTTCAAAAAACTCTCTGCTCAGATGAATTGTAGCACATGTACACTATCTCTCATCGTCGAAAAGGTAAAAGCCATATGAAGACTCAAAACGTACTGGCAACTGCCAGAAGCGTGGAAAAAAATCGTGATTTCGTAGCAATGCTCAGAATCTTAGATGAGGAATGCCGGAAGTGCACCCCACTAACTCCGCTCGAATGCATCTCAAGCTGCAAAATCTGGAAGTTGAAGAACGAGCTTAGAAGACTCCACAAGACCATCGAAAACCCAGACTTCATGAAAGACCTAATGAACGTACTGAAAAACGACACGCGACTGCACATTCTTATGACGATCGCTAAAAGCCACTATTCAGTGCGCAAGCTTCAACAAGAACTCAGAAAGGCGGGTCACTCACACAGTCAAGACACCATAGTTGAAGAGTACTTGCGTCCATTGCTAGAAGTTGGGCTTGCCGTCGAGGCTCAAGACCGGTACTACGCGACAACGTTCGGTGGCAGACTCACAGAATTGATCGAAGGTTCAGCTAACATAGTGAACTTTTTGCCGGCTCATTCCGAGTGCTACGAAGAAACTGTACTCAAAGCTTTGCTCAGCGGACCCAAAACCTTTGAAGACATAAACGGGCTTGTCTCCCAGAAGATTGTCTCGCGAATCCTAAGGAGACTGAAAACGGTGAACCTGGTAGAAACGCCCAGGGAAAGAGCTTACATATTCTTCTTCAGATCAAAACGCGACCCTGCAAAGGAAACGTTTTCCTCCACTGAGAGCAAGGTTTACAACGGCATACCTGACGAGGGAATTTCTGCCCAGAAACTCGCCGAAAAAACAGGACTTACCACGAGGACAACCTACAAGTACCTGAGAGGACTGAAGGGAAAGAAGCTAGTGTTCACGAGAAAAATGCCTAAAACCTATTGCCTAACTGCTAAAGGCGAAAAGTTGGCTTTGCTGCTGGATGAACTCTACACTCTGGTTGAGGAAACTCTGAGCTCTTCTGAACAAGTCTTCAAAGGCAACGAAAACATAGCCCCACAGGTTTCCGGTGTATCTTAATTTTCCTCGTCAAAGGAGACCTGCTACTGTGCGGCTAAAAAACTCGCCGCCTCGGAGACCCTAAAGGCGTGTATCCGACCTTCAATAAAGCTGGAAGTTCCAATATAAAAAATCTGTGTTTGTAAAGATCATCAGCCGATAGGAGAGACTATGACTTCACTATTTTGTGTAACCAAAGCAATTAGACCTCGGGCTCCAATTTCACGTGTCCTACGTTATTTTTTCCCTGAAATCATCCTTTCGGTCATTTTAATGAACTGGATAGATGGCTTAGCTGTTCCAGCTGTGCTTTTATCTATGGCATCGGCAATTCCCTGTATTTTCTCCACTGGAACTGAGGCGAACATTGTATTCTTGTCCCATCCCACCATCCTCCTTGCGCTTATATCACCGGCAGTAACGTTGAAGTTACCTGACACAACCGGGTAGGTTATGCTGCTCCAGCAAAGCGACCCCTTCATCTCAAATGCTGGGGTCTTGCCATCCCAGAACTGAGCCAGCGTAATAAGTCTTGATACCTGTTCTGCATTCACGAGGAAGATGATTAAATCAGGCACGAAAATGTCTTTGCTAACTGGATATAGATAGACCTTGCTGGCAATACCGAGAGGTGGTTTAGCAATCTTCTCAGATTCAATGAACGACCTCGTCGCCGTCTTAACATCGCACCACAGCTTCTCCCCTTCCACAAGCAGCCTAAGTGGTACTTCTCTTCTTTCAGTAAGCCCAATAAGGCTCTTTCCTCCGGGGCAAGAGCAGGTCTCCTTGGAGAGCATTATCACTTTGCCACCAGCAGCCTCTAGGATGCCATCACACACGGTGTATTGGCCCTCAGCCAGCTTGGCTATAGGGGACTCATCGGTGTATTTCACTCCCACTGCTTCCCTTTCTATACCCAGCGCCTCTCTTATTTTTTCAGCAGACTCCACCCTTAAACCTCCTTCAGAGATGACAAAGAAATCCTCACTTAATATAGTACGCTTATGGCATCGCTTATTAAAATTTGGCTATTAAGTTACTCCTCCCAGTGCAGGTATTTTTTTTTTGGTAAGCCGTGTTTTGCTTATTTTTATGGTTCCACTTTGATTATTTGTGGGATTTTGCCTGCGGTGCCCACTTGGCCTTTGTAGATTATGAGTATGCCTTCCACGCCTTCAATTGATAATCCTTTGCTGATTCCTGCTTTAATAGCGGCTTCTGCGTTTTCGCCTTTAACAACGTTGCCTACGGCTGTGGCTGCTGCATCGGCTAAGGAGGCGTTTTTGCAGAAAACCGTTGCTGCCTCCGCATCACCAAAACTTAACGCGTGGCTAAATCGTCCTGAACTGGTGGCGATGCCGATTGGGAATTCTGTTAGCCGAAAGCCGAACCGTTTTGATAGGGGCTCGTCTCCAGCGGCAACTGCCACGTCAACGGGCGTGTTTGATGTTGCTGAGATTTCTCCGCCGTCTTCCACCACTGCCACTTCACAGCCTTCACGGGTCATGTCGTTTACTGCTAAGTCCGCTATGACTCCAGCTACGGCTGCCATGGGTCCAACGCCTGCTTTTTCTGCAGCTAAAGCCATCAATCTAGCCACAAGAGGTTTTTCTGGTGCAGGGATTGGCGTTAGCGTGTACAAGAATTTGGGGTTTGCTCTGATGTAAATTTCGAGTTCTTGCCTGTTGCGTTTGATTGATTCTATGGCTACATGGATGGCTTGCTGTTTATCTGAAATTAATGTGCATTGTGTTTCTTTTAGGGTGAAGTTTTCTTTGAACAGGTTTCTGGTCAACTTTTACTTTTTCCTGTTATTCGCTGGTTGCTCTGTGTTAGTTTGTTTAACTGATTTTATTGCTCTGGCTGGGCACGCGTCTACGCAGATGCTGCAGGTGCTGCCAACGCATTTTTCCTTATCGAACTTTACTGATAAATCCTTATCTATGCTTATGGCTTCCACTGGGCAAAGAGCCACACAGGAGCCGCAGCTAAAACATTTCTCTGCGTCAACTTCGATAAGTTTCGGTATTGTAACTGTTACGCCTCTTTTTCGGAAAGCTTTTATTATTTTCTCCTGTGCCTCATCTGGAACTTCAGCAAGTATTTCGCCGCCTTTAGAGTTTATGTGGGCTACTAAAATGGCGATTGGCACTTTGTACTCAAGAATTACTTGGCTGGTTATTGGTTGAGGTACCTGTTCTTCAGTGAATCTTAAGAGAAGTCTTACCATGCTTTTACCGTCCTAACAGTTTAGACACATCTTCAGAGGTAACTATGCCCAGCACTTTCTTTTCTATATCAATTACAGGCAGCGCTGAAATGTTATGCTGAGCCATCCGTTTAGAAGCAATCTCCAACGGCTCATCAGGTTTGGCAGTCACCACGTTACGCGTTTCTATGTCGGCTAACGCTTTTTTGCCTTCAGCCATAGCCCGAGTGATATCCCACGATGTAACTATTCCCCGCAGCTTCCCAGCATCATCAACTACCACGATGTGGTTAACCGATTTAGTAACAATCCGCTCGGCAATAGCACGTATCTCCTCATTCTCAGTACACGTAACCGCTGGATGCATAACGCTCATGACGAACGGGATTTCCTGAGTCTGCCTCATCGGCTTAAACACGGTGTCATTTGGCAACCGCTCAACAGGCGAAGTTAAGAAAAACGTGCCTTCCTCAATCCAAGACTTCAGTGTCTGTGAGACTTTCTTAGCCATCTTTAGGCTAGACAGGGAGCTGACCCTGACTTTCTTATCATTAATCATTATTGAGCCAGACTTTAGCTCTTTATAGCTCACTTGCCTTAGCTTCGGGCGGTCTCTACGGGGCACGCTGTAATCGACCACGTCTGTCATGATTTCGCTGTCACGAATCGCTGTCTTCTTTGCTAAGCCTTCATTCAAGATGGGAATGGGAACGCCTAGACCAACATACATTGAAGTGCCATACCGCGTGAAGGCAGCGCCCTGCAAGAATTCAGGTGACATCTTCTTGGCATCCCCTTTCACCATCAAGGTGCCGTTTAGGTTTTTGGGGCTATGTTGCGTTCCCTCACCAATAACGTAGCCTTGCGCTCCGCCAAGAAAAATCCTTGTTCCCATACCAATCGTTTCGTAGTCTGGGTCGTTCATGAGCGGGTTTAATTCGCCTGCCCCAGAAAATGTCGCGTTTCGCAGTCGTGGCAAAAGTTTGCTCATGTAAGTGTAAATGGTTTCGTCACTAGTGTTTACTGCGCAGTTGTAGCGTTGGTAGCAGTTGCGGAAGTTCAATAGGTAAAACTGGTTTAAATCGTCTTTTGTTATGTTTGTTTTAAGCTGAGTCCTTGGGTAACAGTCAGTTCCGTAAGCTGTGGCGCGGAGTTCAACCTCTTTGCCTGCTATGAGGTCTTGGATTACGTGTCCGCCGCCATATTCGAAAGGCTGCTTCTGGGACATGTTAGTTGCTCCAATAAACAGGTCAACCGCTGCGCCAGGATGGCAAACTTCAACATCATTCATCCAAGCATGGTCAATCTTTATCGGCGGGTCAGAGTGCCCAAGGTTAATAACTGCGCCAGAGGAACACATAGCGCCAAAAGTTCCTGTTGTTACAACATCAACCTCTTTAAAGGCAACTTCTACACCGCTGCTTTCCACTAGTTTTTTCATTTCTTCAGCGGTTAAAACCTGAACGTCGCCTTTGCGGATTTTCTCGTTAATCTCTTCTACACTGCGAGTTTTCGTAGGTTTGGACAATTAGCTTACCTTAATGCCAATCGGAAAGGTGTCGCACGTTAATATTTTTTGTGTAATAACCAATGTATGTATTTAGCTCTCGTTTTTTGTCTTAGGGTATTTGTGTGTGCTCAGCCTACCTGCCTAGTCTACTAGATGCTTCTAATATGCTTCAAATATGATTCAACATAGGTGTGCATAGAACTAAGACCGCGCACTTTGCATGCAGAACGGTGCTTTTCAACATAGAAAAGTCTGTTTTTTGATGTAGAAAAAAGCACTAAAAAAGAAAAAACAAGATCTAAATATACACAATCTTTTCAATTTAACTGCACTCTTTCCACAGTATTAGACGCGCGCTGCCTTGTCCCGAAATTAAGTTAATGCTTATTTTAGTAGGTGCGGGCACCGCCTATTTTGCGCATGTTAACTGCAGCATGCGCCAACACAAACGAGATCGCTTCTTAAATACTTCAAGTACGATAGGTTTTGTTCATGGGATACCAACCGCAACATGAAAAGGTCAAAGCTAGAGGACGGAAGCATAGAACTGTCGGTAATTCCATGCGAGAGGAGAAGCATGTTGCTACTATGAAAGAGGTTTCGGACAGAACCCTCAAGCAACTACGTAATCTAGGAAGACAGAGATTTGGTTCTTCCCCGTTCAGTGAGCACTTCGACCGTTGGCTAGTGAACCTAACAGATGTCCTGTCTGAGTTTGAGTTAAGTCCAAACATAGGCGCAGATGATCAATTCGTAAAGGAGCGCTCACAAATACTCTCCATTGTTAAGATTGAGCTTGAGGAAAGACGCCGTAAGGAGGCTTCTCTGGAGGAGGCTATCAAAAGTCTATCGAATAGCAAAAATCTTCTTGAACGAATCAACGAAGAATATGCTACCAGGGTAAGGGAGATTAAAGGGCAAAAAAATAGTGAAATCAAACGTCTGAATAACAATATTGGCTGTCTCAGAGAAGAACTGGATTATATAATTCGGATGAAAACTGGCCTCTTCAGAGGCATCTCCAAGAAGGCTAGGGAACAGAAAGAGATAGAGACAACTCAGGAACTGAACACTGGACAAAGGGAGCTTGAATTAGCCATGCTGGATTTCACTGAAGTACAAGAAAGGCTCCGAGACGAGTATGAAAGAAAGAGGCAGCCAGTCATCGAGCAGGTAAGAGATTGCCAGAAAAAGATTGAGAACCTGGAGACCGATGGTTCTCTAGAAGACAGATGGTTTGCTTGCGAAGCCCTCGTAGATGCAGTGAATGCACTTCTCCAAAGAAAAACGCTCCAGCTTCATTAGCCCGCTTAATGCTGCCCATTCCAGTATTTTCTGAGTCGCTGACGATTTTTTCAGTTCTTGGACCCGAACCCATTTGGGTTCAAATCCCATCGGACCCGCTTTTGAAGGATAATTCTTAACATTTTTATTAGCAGAGTTGTCAGCTTCTTTTTCGCCCGCTTCTATTTGAAACGAGAATTATCCTTTCTTATTTGAATAAGGGTTTTGAACCCTTTTGGGTTTAAGGATCTCCAGCCCCATTGAAGCCTTCTAATTCGCCTTTTGTCTTAAGCCAGTTTTGGAGAGACTATTCCAGTTGAATTTATTTAACTCCTTGCCTACCGTATCTATTGAGGTTGCACGACACGAGTAACGGCGACACAGGTAAACTATCAATAGACGACGCCATCATAGATTATCTGTCTAAGAAAGGCATAACTGATCAAACAGAAAAATTGGCACTTGCTCGAATCAGCAGCAAAATGGAAATCAGTAGCGGACAAGTAGAAATGAGCATCAACAGACTGAGCGCAAAAAACTTGATACGCAAAGTTTACTTGCACGGCAAAGTTGGTTTTGAGCTGACTCCAAGAGGAAAATCAGCAATCGAAGTTTTAGCAAAAGCCGAAACCGCCCGTATTACCAGACAACTGCAAGAAGCAATACACCAGGAACGAAAAGCAAAGCTAAGATCGGGTACTGTTAATAAAATGAAATCAATTGAAGATGAATGGCAAAACTACCAAATGCCTGATAGAAAACTGATTGATAAAATTGAGCAAGAAGCCACAAAATTTCTTGCAGCAACAAAAGAAACTGAAGACAAGCAACCTTTTTGTCATATAGACCCTCAAAACTATGACCAAAAATTCTCACAGTACAAACCTCAAATAGAAAACCTGACTGAACAAAACAACAACCTGACCAAAGCAGTAAACAACTATGCAAAAATCAAAAATTACCTACTATCAATATCGGCTGACATTGAAAACATCAACAAAACCATTAACCGGTATGAACCCATGGCAGAAGCAACAGCGCAGGTAAGTCAACTGAAAACCTCTCTTTGCAGACTAAAATCAATTCAATCTCAACTAGAAAACTTTGATAAGGATCAATTAACTCAATTCGAAGAGCTCAAGACCCAACTTGGAGATAATTCCAGACTTTTAGAAATGCTAAAGAGACCTACTCACGAATTTACGCCAATAAAGAGGGAAAACTTAGCAGAAAAGACAACTCTGTATCCAGACCCTGAAGGTCCAATCAAATATGGCCGCAAAACAAGTGGGTACCCATTAGAGGAAAAATGTAGCAGGTGTGGAACAAAGCGAAGGTTGACAACTGTTGACATCGGATAAATACTTGCTTTCCCTTAAACAGAATTAATTTCGTTCAAGCTCACGGTCTTCCCTCATTGAAGACCAAATTCGTATCCACTGTTTAGCTTAAAGAAATAAGTGCTAGACCAGTCAAGATAGCTGCTATGCCGATTTTCTGATTGTTAGCTACTCTTTCCTTCAAGAAAACGTATGCAAGCATGACGGTTACGGCGGGATATGTGGCAGCAATGGGGCCAACTATAGATACAAATTCTGTTGTTAGGCTTAAGTTGAAGGTTAAAAATCCCGAAAAATCTAGCAAACCAGCTATGATTATGAATAGAAAGATCAATCTAGCTGGAAGAGAAATTTTTGTTTTCGTAACTCCAACCCAAGAAAACAAAGTCAGTATTGCAACGGCCCTAAAAAGCAAAAGCGCCATAATTGGTCCTGCCACAGCGACAATGGGTTTAATTAAAGCGTAAGTAATTCCCCATGCAATCATGCATATTATGCCATCCATAACTCCGTTATGCCTCCAATATTTCATGCTCTTTCTCAGTTCCGCTAAATTTGTAGATGCAAGAAAGACACCGACAAAAACAACTACGACGCCAATAATTTGTAACAGCGTCAGTTGTTCTTTAAAGAGAAAAACAGCCAACAAAGTTGTTATGATCGCCCAGCAGGCGGAAATAGGTGACACTACGGATACGTTACCTTTTTGAAATCCCCTATACAAAAAAATATAGCCAATAATTCCAAAAACCCCAGTCAATAATATTGTGAAAACCAAGTCGACTGTAAAAGAAGGAACTCTAAAGAATAGAATTACACAAATGAAAATAGGAACAAGCGATACAGACTGATTAATTACCAAAGAAGCCCTGTAACCCGTTTTATCTATTGCTTTCTTTGCGAAGAAGTCTGCCACTCCCCAACTTAACATTGTTGTGATTGCAAAAAGAATTCCTATCTCCAAGGTCATAATTTATTAGACTCCAATTGCCATCAATTATCCAACTGACCTCAATTTAAAGCTTAAATCATAGAATTCAACCAGCTAATTTTAGGAATCGACTCGATCCTTATCGAAGAAATATAGATTATGGGCTTGTGCAAAAGAACACTTGAATGTCCATGCATAGAAACTCAAATGGTGTACCTGAACGTACTCTCTAATAAGCCGATGAGAACAAAAACTACCAAACAGAATTGCATTAAAATCAACGTTTGGTTGAACCAATTGATTTTATGAATTAAAAGAAGTCACAAAAAAAATCTGGGGCTTAATCATAAAACTGAGATGCACTAATTTTCGGTGCTATCGTTTGTGCTTGTTAAACTTGCTTCTGCTGAACCTTGTTTCTCAGCACTTCCAGCTTGAAGCTTCTTGATCTCATCCATTAGCTTCTCCAACTCTGCCAAATCTTCATCGATCTGCCTCTCATCATATCCTTTTGCCAAATTACCCATAACCAATCCAATATTTGCAGATACTTGAGCCCACATCTGCCGCTCCTTAGGAGTTATAGACTGCAACTTATCACCAACTTGCTGCTGCCCCACTTTGCCTTTAGCAATGGAAGTAGCCATGTCAAATAAGTCATCAAGTTCGCTAATCCACTTATTTCTCAAACCTTGCGTGTCAACCCTAACTGTTTGCTGAAGCCGACAAATACGCCTCTCAACCTGAACAGTAAAACCTGAATTACGCCTCATTTCTTTTTCACCTCCCGAATTTTTTATCTGTCATTTGATTATTCTCTTATTCGAGAACCCAACTCAAATTCCCAAGATTTCATACCAAAAAAATCAAGCAAAAAAACCTCAATGTTCCAAAGATAAATGACCTGTCGCGTCTAAACCGCCAATCACAAAAATGGACTTAACCATCGCCAACCGTCGAAGATACCGCTAAAAAGCTAGAAATCCTTTGCCTCCATAATTTCTAATCTGTTTCTATGCAGAACATCTGCTAAACGCCACTCTAAGGCGGCAACAGAAACCAAACGAGCCTGACACAAAAAAGCGCATGCTCACTGTTTTATTGGATTCAATGATGCTAAGACTTAAAAGGATTCTGGCACCGCCAAAGAGATGCATCAAAAACGGACATATTACGGTTCTATTTCAGGTTAGTCCGTCTATGGCTTTCTTCAGGAACGTTTTTAGTTTTTCAAGGAATTTGTAGAAGTCCTTCTCGTCAATATCCTTAAGCAGGAGCCCTTTCTCTTCACCCCAAGTGAAGGGTGCTGACGTCACAATGTCCTTCTTTTCCTCAAAATTCTTCCTGTACCGCTCATAGAGACTAAACGTAAACTTTGTCTTTTCCACACTACAGACAGAGACATCTTCCAACTTAATCCCGAAGGTCTTGCAGATTAAGTAAACATCAAGGAAATCGCGCGCCTTTAGGCCTTTGCGCGTAAGTATTGCCCGGATCTTCTCGCACAGAATCTCGCGAATATCATACACATCGAAACAGATTTTCTGAGTATATTCCTTATACTCTGGAAACAACAAAATGAGCTCTTCCTGCTTCTCAGACAGCAGACTCCCTAACTCCGCACTCTTCAAAGGGAAAAGCATTGTTTCTACGAAGTTCATCTGAACTTTCAAGAAGCTCTTGCGCCCAAAAACTTCAGATTCATACCAGACCTTGAACGTGCAGGTCTTATTTCCGCCCCCAAGCTCAACGTAGTTTCTGTTGGCCTTCGCGCATTTGAAGTCCAGCCCACGCTTCTTTGCTATCTCTTCAAAAACTTCTCCAATGTCGTCTATGATCTTTGAGAGTTGCTTTCGTATTTCCTTCTGGGACTTGCCTTCGAAGTCTTTCTGGTTTTTCCATGTGAAGTCGATATCTTCAGAGAACCTGAAATAGTCCAGATAGCATTTTGCCAGGCAGGTTCCGCCTTTGAAAGCAAAGTTCTCGCGGAAGAAAGGGTTTCTTGAAAGTTCAAAGAGCACCTGATGTAGGATGAGGTCTTTCTCTATCAAATCGGTCCTTTTGACATGCTGAACTCTGGCTACCTCGTTCACAAAGTCTTTTCTCATCCCATCACCTCGTCGGCAATCTCCCTGACTGTATTTGGATAGTTAACGGCGTATTTTCGGATTTTTTCGCCTGATAAATCCCGGGCCCACTCGGAAACATCGAGGATAATCTTTTCCTTGGGAACTCCGTTGTATCTCCACGTGTAAATGAAGTCTAGGATCGTCTTTTCAGCATCCGAATATCTCAGTTCATTTGCGGTTATTCCGAAGTTTAGGAGCTTGGGTGCAAGTTTGATGAATCTGAATTTGTAGCCAGCTATGGTCATTGGTTTTGGGCGGAACAGCCGATCGTTAATCACGTAGTCAACTGCAAAGTGCTCATGTGTTACGTTGTTCAGTTTCAGTGCTGTGTACAATCCGAAGTACCAGTTCTTGACGCCTTTGAGTTCGAGGCCTTTGGCGACGAGTTCCAGATGGCTGTATCGGGATTTGCCAAGCTTGATTTCGTCTAGGGGTTTGACGTAGAAGATTCCTTTGAAGATTCGCGTGAGGTAACCACGGTATACGAAATATTTGATCGCTTTTTCGTAGTTTAGATCCATCGCTGTGCAGTACTGCTTTAGCTCAATTGAAGTCACAAACTCTTTTTCGTCTATGCGGAGCTTCTTGAGTAAAAGACTCGTCTTCCCCATTCATATCACAACATCACATATTATACGATATTATTATATGAATAACAAAGTCACTATTTAAAACTATGCGCAATCCGCAGGGCACAACAAAGAACCCAAAGACCATCTATGCACAAAATTTCAAAATTTTCACTCGCACCCTCTCAGAAAAAAAGAAACACGTTTCCCTAACCCATCAAAACAATGATTGAAACCTGTTAACCAAACCTTTTGCTTGGAAGTTCACCATCACAGGGTTACGCTGGTTCAAGCATTACCTCTAACGCGTAGCCGGATAGGCGCGTCTTTTTTTCATCTTCAAAGAGGCTTAGCACCAACTTTGGAACATATATACGTCCATCCTTACGCATCTTTGCATAAAAAAATTGCCAGCCCTTATGCATCCCCAAAAAATTTACACCCACCTTCAACACTTGACCACTTTCCATTTTGAACCGCCACCGAATCACCTTTGGAACTTGCACTTTATTGAAACTCTGAAGCATCGTAGTAAAGGTAACTTTCTCAGTTAACGGCATACAGATTCTTGCTTTTAACACTTATACTTAAGCGTTTAGAGTCGGGAAGAGTCGCGAGCAGTCGCAGAAAGTCGCAGGGAGTCGCAGAAGGTCGCGTATAGTCGCTAAAAGTCGCAGCCTGCAAACACTTCAAACCCTGAATCAAAACAGCAACCCAAAACAACCTGAACAAAATTCAGGGATAAGAGAAAAATTAACTCAGAAGCATCCTAAGGTTTACCAAAGTTTCCAGGGCAAGTCATCCATGTACTCGTTTAATGAGCGGATTGAGTTGCCGTTTTGATCTTTCTGCTTTAACACTTCCACTAGCGCAGCGGCTAACTGCAAGTTCGTTATGACTGGCACGTTGAATTCTACTGCTTGGCGTCGGATGATGTAGCCGTCGGTTAAAATTTCTGAGATACTATTCTGCCTATTAGCTATGGGCACGTTAATTACTAAGTCGATTTTGCGCTCCTGCAAGTAATCCAGAATGTTAGGGTTAGCTTGAGCTTCCTTAACCTTATGGAGCACAGTAGCATTAACGCCCGCTTCATTGAGCACCTTAGCGGTGTGTGCAGTTGCGTAGATTTTGAAGCCCATTTCAGCAAAAGCCTTTGCTATTGGCACAACTCGCTTTTTACGTTCTTCATTGCCACCAACACTTATGAATACTGTACCGTTTTTTGGTGGAATGTTGAATTCTGCAGACTGCAATGCCTTGGAGAAAGCGTCTGAGAAGTTTTCTCCTAAACATGCTACCTCTCCAGTGCTGAGCATTTCAACTCCGAGAACTGGGTCAGCACCGCTTAAGCGCATAAAGCTGAACTGCGGAACCTTAACACCAACGTGAGGTGCAACAGTCATCGGTGACAGCTTAACGCCATCAATTTTTTTGCCTAGCATCGCCAAAGTAGCTAGCTCAATGAGGTTTATTCCGCGTGTTTTGCTGACAAACGGCATTGAACGTGATGCTCGCAGATTGCATTCAATGACATTAACTACGTCATCTTTAACAAGGTATTGGATATTGTAAGGTCCGTGAATTTTGAGAGCCTTAACTATTCTTTGTGTGCAATCCTCAATCTTCTTCTGAACCTCAACCTTTAATGCTTGAGGCGGGATGGTCATGGTTGCGTCGCCGCTGTGGACGCCAGCGTTTTCAACATGCTCCATTATAGCGCCAATTAGCACGGTTTCGCCGTCAGAAACGCCGTCTACCTCAACTTCTTTGGCACGATTTATGAATTTGCTGATAACTACCGGGTGATCAGGTGAAACTTTCGCAGCTAAGTTAAGGAAATTCTCAAGTGATGTCTCGTTGTAAGCTACACGCATCGCTGAACCGGATAGCACGTAGCTTGGGCGTACAATAACTGGGTAACCGATTTTTTCTGCAAACCGTTTTGCATCGGCGATTGATAGGAGCTTGCTCCAGCTAGGCTGAGAAATTCCCAACTGGTCTAAAAGTGCGCTAAACTTTGAGCGGTCTTCAGCCAAATCAACGTTTTCAGCGGAAGTACCGAGCAGTTTGACTCCCGCGTTAGAGAGTTTCATGGCTAAATTGTTTGGAATTTGACCGCCGACGCTTGTGATGACGCCTAAGGGATTCTCTTTCTCGTAAATATCTAGAATTCGTTCAATTGTGAGTTCTTCAAAGTACAGTTTGTCAGAAACATCGTAGTCAGTGGAGACTGTTTCAGGGTTGTAGTTAACCATTATTGCTTCTTGAATACCGTTTTTCTTGAGCGCCCAAATTGTGTTAACGCCACACCAGTCAAACTCCACGCTTGAGCCTATTCTGAAGACACCTGCGCCTAACACGATAACTTTGCTTGTGTTACTTGTTAATTCAATGTCATCTTCATCTCCACCGTAAGTCAGGTAGAGATAGTTTGTTTTCGCCGGCCATTCAGCTGCCAACGTATCAATCTGCTTAACTACTGGCAGAATGTTTGCACTTTTTCTAAACGTTCTAATCGTAGATTCATTAGTGCATTGGCACTTGGCGATTTGCTCATCAGAGAATCCTAAGCGTTTGGCTTCACGAATCACTTCCGCTGCGTAGCCCTCTGCAAGGTTTAGCTGTCGCAGATCTGTCTCCATGTTAATAATATTTTGAATCTTATGCAGGAAAAATGGGTCGACACCGCTTAAGCGGTAGATTTCCGCGATGGGTATGCCCATTTTTAAGGCTTTAACAATCGTGTAGAGCCTCTCGTCGGTTGGGTTCGCAAGCACATCACGTATTCTCTCTTCAGGCTCAGGCTCTGAATCTTCAGGGTTGCAAACTAAACCTATCTTGCCAGTGTCCAACATGCGCACAGCTTTCTGCAATGCCTCTTCAAAGCAGCGGCCAATAGCCATCACTTCCCCAACTGAACGCATCTGCGGACCGATGTGGCGGTCGGCGTTTTTGAATTTCTGTAAGTCCCAGCGTGGAATTTTCACGGTTATGTAGTCTAAGGCTGGTTCAAAACATGCTGTGGTGACTTCTGTTACTTTGTTTATGAGTTCTGGAAGCAAATAGCCCAAGGTTAGTTTTGTTGCTATGTAAGCCAAGGGGTAACCAGTTACTTTGCTTGCGAGAGCCGAACTTCTGGACATGCGTGAATTAACTTCGATTACACGATACTCTTCTGATTTCGCATTCAATGCCCATTGGATGTTGCATTCGCCAACAATGCCTAAGCTGCGTATAGCGTTTATTGAAGTTGACCGAATAAGGTGGTACTCACGATTTGATAGGGTTTGCGAGGGAGCTACGACTATTGAGTCTCCAGTGTGGATACCCATGGGGTCGAAGTTTTCCATGTTGCAGACGGTTAAGCAGTTGTCTGCGTAGTCGCGCATGACTTCATATTCGACTTCTTTCCAGTGCCCAACGTACTCTTCAATGAGGATTTGGCTTATTCGGCTTTGAGCTAAACCACGAGTTGCTATCGTCTTTAATTCTTCAGGGTTGTGAGCTACGCCTGCACCTTTGCCGCCAAGAGTATACGCAACCCTAATCATGACTGGATAACCAATCTCATCAGCAACATCCAAAGCTTGCTTGACACTTGTTGCTGACTTGCTTTTTAATGGAGGCACGCCTGCTTTGAGCATTGCTTGACGGAAACGTTCACGGTCGCCCGTATCCTCTATCGCCTGAACAGGCGTACCTAAAACCTTAACATTGTACTTTTGCAGGATGCCTTTTTTCTCAAGTTCCAAACCGCAGTTTAATGCGGTTTGTCCACCGAAGCCCAAGAGGATGCCGTCGGGGCGTTCTTTTTCAATAACTTTCTCGACATATTCAGGTGTGACTGGAAGAAGATACACTTTTCCTGACAACCGCGGGTCAGTCTGAATAGTGGCAATGTTAGGATTAACCAGGACGGTTTCTATGCCCTCTTCCCTCAGAGCTTTAAGGCATTGGCTTCCCGAGTAGTCAAATTCGGCTGCTTCACCGATTTTTATGGCGCCGCTGCCAAGAACTAGCACTTTCTTTATCCAGTCAAACTTTGGCATGCTTATGTAACCTCCAGCATCTTTGCAAACTTATCAAACAGCAATTCGGTGTCGTATGGTCCTGGCGAGGCTTCTGGGTGCCATTGTACAGCAAAGACTGGCTTGTTTTTGTGTTTGATGCCTTCAGTGGTTTTGTCGTTGGCGTTTATGAACCAAGTTTCCAACGGGGTTTTCTTTAGGGATTCTATGTCTACAGCGTAACCGTGATTTTGAGTTGTAATATAGCAACGTTTGCTGTTGAGGTCTAGGGCTGGTTGGTTCTGGGCTCGGTGACCAAACTTTAACTTATAAGTATCTCCACCCAACGCCAGCGCCAGTATTTGGGCGCCAAGGCAAATGCCCATAAATGGAACCTTATCAACCACTTCGCGCACACACTCGATTGTTTTCACGCATTTTTTGGGGTCGCCTGGACCGTTGCTTAAGAAAACACCGTCAGGATTGTAAGCCATGACTTCACTGGCTGAAGTGTCATAGGGCACGCGTACGACGTTTATGCCTCGTTTAAGCAGGTTGCGGATGATGCTGTATTTGGCTCCGCAGTCAAGTAGGACAACAGTTTTTTTGCCATCCACGCTGTATCTAATTGGTTTTTTCACTGACACTTCCTTAACCAAATCAGTCAAGTTAGGGTCAGCAATGTCTTTGCCCATCTTTAAGAGAGCATCCAAATTAAGTTCTTCATTAGCGTCAAAAACCTGCAAAATCCCCAGCATGACACCGTGAGTTCTAAGCTTCTTTGTTAAGCGTCTGGTGTCAACGCCGTATATTCCTGGGACGCCTTCGTCTAATAGCCACTTGTCTAGGGTTCTCGTTGACGCCCAATGATACGGTTCATGGCATAACTCGTGAATTACTAAGCCTTGTACTTGTATGTGGTCTGACTCGAAATAGAGCGGAAGGCCTAGGTTTAATTCGTTTGATGGAACGCCATAGTTGCCTATAAGCGGGTAAGTCAGGGTTAAAACTTGACCTTTATACGATGGGTCAGTAAGCGCTTCTGGATAACCAACCATCTGGGTTGAGAATACTACTTCGCCTGAGATTTTTCCTGTTGCTCCAAAACCGTTACCGATAAATGACGTTCCGTCTTCAAGAAGCAGAATCGCTTTTTTATTTTTGTTGGACGTGCTATGTTGTGGGACCAAAGCCCTATTCTACCTATAAGTTTGGATTTTTAAGTCTTACGTTTGATGGAGAGTTTGAAAGAGAGTAAGATTCTACGATGGAGTTGAGGGTGCTTTGTGCGTTTGCAAGGTTCTGTTTGAGTTTAGCTATGTTGTTTTTGAAACTTACCATGTTCTTTTTTCGTGTTGTGATGGCTCTTTCAACCTCGACGGGTGAAGGACCGCCTTGCACTTTATATGTTTCGATTATTTTGCGTGGATTTGTGCATTCAAACATGTCCTGTTTCTTAACCATTAATTTGATTCCAACCGCTTGCTGAGCTACCTTTTGCAGCAGTTCAGGCGTCGCATCCACCAAAGTTTGCTTTGAATCAATCAGCGATTTGACAAGAGCGCCAACTATCTTGTGCGAGGTTCGGAAAGCAACATTGTATTTGCGCACAAGCATGTTAGCAAGTTCCGTTGCGCCTACAAAGCCTGCTGCGGCTTTGCTTTCAACGTTTGTTGACACTTTCAAGTTAAGCACAAGCTGTGAGAATATGCTCAGTGAGCTGGCTAAGTTGTCTGTTGAAGCCCAAAGTTTCGGCGTTACCTCTTGGAAATCAAGATTATACGTTGTTGGCAGACTTTTCAGGGCAGCAGCCGAAGCCACGAAATCGCCGAGCGCATAGCTGGCTCTTGCACGGATAACTTCAAGCACTTCTGGATTCTTTTTTTGCGGCATGATGCTGCTGGTTGATGTAAAATCGTCTGGCAACTCGACTGTGCCGAACTCTTGCGAGCTCCAAATTATCAGATCCTCAGCTAAGCGGCTTAAATTCACTGCAAGTAACGTTAGTACCGCTTGGGTTTCGAGTATGAAGTCTCGGCTACCAACTGCATCAATCGAATTTTCTAACACCGCTTTGAAGCCTAAGAGCTCAGCGGTTCTTTTGCGGTTTATTGGGAAACTTGTTGTCGCTAATGCTCCAGCGCCGAGAGGGCACAGGTTAACCCGTTCATAAGCGCCCTGAAGTCTCTCTAAGTCGCGGTCTAACGCTTGAACATGTGATAGCAAGTAGTGGGCAAATGTGACGGGTTGTGCAGGTTGCAGGTGAGTGTATTCCAAAATTACCGTGTCGAGGTGTTTGCTGGCTGTGTATAGGAGGCTTTCTTGCATCTCCAGAACCTTAATCATAAGTTCGATGAGTTCGTTTCGGAGTTGCATGCGGATGGCGGTTGTGACTTGGTCGTTTCTGCTTTTTCCGATGTGCAGGTTGCCGCCGACTTCAGATCCAGTTTCCTTAAGTACGGCTTCTTCAACTGCCATATGAACGTCTTCAGCGGCAGGGTCAAGCTTGACGTTGGACAGCTTAGAAAGAGCTTTTAGGATTTTTGCTCCATCTTGCCGCTGTATTATTTTCTGCTCCATCAGCATTACAACGTGGGCTTTGTTGATGTCAACTACAGCCATGGCTAAGCGCTCATCATCTTTTCGTGAAGAAGTAAACTTAGCAACATCTTCACGCACAGACGTTAGCCGTCCGCCATGCAGTATCTTTGACACTTACTCACCCTCCAGCTTACTCACCATTTACTCAGGCTTTCTTGGTTTTCTCAGCCGCTTTTTTGCCCGACTTTTTGAGAGCATTGTACATTCTTGTTTGGAGTCCCCACAATTCAATGAAGCCTTTAGAGTAGGACTGGTTGAACGTGGTTTTGATGTTGTAATTGGCAAGGTTTTTATCGTAGAGTGACATTGGCGAGGAGCGTCCGATAACTTGCATGCCGCCTTTGTAGAGTTTAAGTTTGACTTCCCCCGTGACGTTTTCTTGTGACTTGTTGATGAAAGCGTCAAGGTCATCTTTTAGTGGGTCAACCCATAAACCAGCGTAAGCTAAGAAAACCCACTCTGCGTCGATTTGCTGTTTGAACAGGACTTGGTGCCGTGTCATCACCATTTTTTCAAGGTCTTTGTGAGCTTCCAAAACTACTGTGGCTGCTGGGCACTCATAGACTTCCCTTGATTTTATTCCTACTAAGCGGTCTTCGATGTGGTCTATGCGTCCAACGCCGTGTTTGCCAGCGATTTTATTCATTGCTTCTATAAGTTCGAGTGGCTTCATGCTTTCATTGTTAACGGCTACTGGCACTCCACCCTCAAATTTTAAGGTGACCAGTTCTGGCGTGTTTGGCGCTTTTTCAGCTGAAACCGTCCATTCGTAAGCGTCTTCAGGCGGCGCTTGGCTTGCGTCTTCAAGCAGCCCGCATTCGATTGCTCTTCCCCAGACGCTTGCATCTATGCTGTACTTTTTGGCTGCGTTGGAGACGGGGATACCTTTGGCTTTAGCGTAAGCAATTTCTTCTTCACGTGTCATGCCCCACTCGCGTACTGGAGCAATAATTTTTTTGTCTGGCGCTAAGGAGCCAAGTGTCACGTCAAAGCGTACTTGGTCGTTGCCTCTTCCTGTGCAGCCATGAGCTAGGGCTGTGGCGCCTTCTTTTTCGGCAACTTCAACCATCTTTGACGCGATCAATGGACGCGAAAGGCTTGTGCTTATCGGATACTTACCCTCGTACAGAGCGTTAGCTTTTATGGCTGGAAAAATGTAGTCTTTTGCAAATTCGTCTTTGGCATCGATTGAAAAATGTTTGAGAACTCCGAGTTTTTTGGCTTTTTCCTCAGCCGCTTTCAGATCTTCTTGTTGACCAACATCTACGGTTACGGTTATTACTTGTGCGTTGTATTTTTCTTGGAGGTACTTGATTAATACGGATGTGTCTAATCCGCCTGAGTATGCTAACACGATTTTTTCGGTTATTTTTTTGCTCCCCCGTTTTTTGCTGTGAATTATTCCCCTAACCTTCAATGCTGTATTTTTAAACATTGTGACTTTTTTGTTACTTAATAAAATTTAAATGTGCCATTTGATACAATCAGTAGCCATTATGACAATAGCTCAAAACGTAAGAAACCACCTGCGAAACAAACCATACCTGCTGGAAGCACTAGAAAAAGGCATAGTAAACCTAAGCGAGTTATCAAGACAAATACAAGAAGATTTGAAAACCGATGACATAAGCGCCATAAAAGCCGCCTTGCGCCGTTATTCAGAAGAACTGCAAAAGCACAAGCAGAAAAGAGAAGAAAAAGTACTCCAACTCCTTAAACGAAGCAGCATAGCCGTTTATGACCGAAAATCCGTCATGATAACAGGTAAAGAAATTAACTCGAAAACTGGTATGAAAGTTGATTTAATGGATAAATTCGTTTACTTGCTTGACAGGAGCGATTTGCCTGAACGCATAAGCGCCCTCGTTAAACATGACAACTGCACCATGATCGTTGTCCATTCACCTGAGGAACTGGAGGTAACGCCGGGAGTTGTCGCGTTCCTAGCCACATTGCTGGCAGAACAGAACGTAAACATTATTGAGTTCATTTCCTGCTGGACGGAAACAATTATTGTGGTTGAGAAAAAAGACAGCCTAAAAACTTACGAAACTTTGTCTAATATGGTGGGTTAAGAAGCGTCATGGGAACAACAAAATTAATAATGTCACAGTTGATACTTCAGCTACAGCTTGCGTTGCCAAGCCATGAAAAGACGCTTACCCAATGGAGATTGAAACCATGACACATCAAGAATGCATAAACTGCAAAGCAAAATACGATATTGATGAGATTATTTATTTCTGCAAGAAATGCGGAGACATCCTTGAAATAAAATTCGACTTTAAAGAGTTAGCCGAAACCCTCAAAAGCAGCGACTGGAAAACAAAGCCCTTATCCGTTTGGCGATACCGCGACTTCATGCCCATCCACGAAGCCGCACGCATAGTCACCCTAAACGAAGGTGGAACGGGTCTGCTCCGTTCCCAACGCTTAGGCGACGAACTAGGACTAAAACAACTGTACGTTAAGAATGAGGGCGAAAACCCCACAGGCAGCTTTAAAGACCGAGGCATGACCGTGGGCGTCACAAAAGCCGTTGAGCTCGGCGCAAGGCATGTAATCTGCGCTTCAACAGGCAATACTTCTGCGAGTTTGGCTGCTTATGCTGCGAGGGCTGGGTTGAAATGCACAGTTCTTATCCCCTCTGGCAAGATTGCCTATGGAAAATTGGCGCAAGCCATGATTCACGGCGCCAAAGTTTTGCAGGTTCGCGGCAACTTTGATCAATCCTTAGAATTTGTGCTTAAACTGGCTGAGAAGCACAAGAGCATTTACCTTCTTAATTCGATTAATCCGTTCCGTATTGAAGGACAGAAATCCTTGGGTTATGAAATTTGCGAGCAACTAAACAATGAGGCACCTGACAGAATCATCGTGCCCGTTGGCAACGCTGGAAACATAAGCGCCATCTGGAAAGGCTTAACCGAATTCCACAAACTCGGCTTCATAAAAACACTGCCAAAAATGACAGGCATACAAGCAGTCGGCTCCGCGCCCATAGCGCAAGCAATCAAAACTAACAGCAACCAAATCATCCCCGTTGAAAAGCCTGAAACCGTCGCCACAGCCATCCGAATCGGCGCTCCAGTAAGCTGGAAGAAAGCCGTTAACGCCATTCGCGAATCTCATGGAACCGCTGAAACCGTGACTGATGAGGAAATTTTGGATGCCCAGAAATTGCTTGCACGAATTGAGGGCATTTTTGTGGAGCCTGCGAGTGCATCTTCCGTTGCTGGACTGATGAAGCTTGTTAAGAACGGCGTTATCGGCAAGGATGAGCGAGTAGTCTGCGTAACCACGGGTCACGGGCTCAAGGATCCGGACACGGCAATCAAGCAATGTGAAAAACCGATAGAGGTTGATGCTGACATATCCGCTATAGAGCAGGCTTTGGGCTTAAAAGCGCAAAGAGCACCCATTCTCGCAAGGTGAGACATGAAGATGAGGATTATCCTGATTGGTTACGGCGTAGTTGGGCAGGGCTTAACCAGTATTCTCCAGCGTAGGCACGCTGAAACTGTTAGGGATTATGGCTTTAACCCAAAAATCGTTGCTGTCGTCGATAAAGATGGTGCAGCCATAAACCCAAGAGGCTTAAGCCTAGCGAAGTTGGAAGCGCTGAAGAAAAAGGGTTCAGTGTCAGAAGATACAGAGTTTGGTCACCCTAAAATGTCTGCGTTGGACGTTATTGAGTCGGTTGAAGCTGAAGTGGTGGTTGAAGCCACACCCACCAACGTGAAGAACGGTGAACCAGCATTATCGCACATTACTAAAGCATTCAAAACGGGAAAGCATGTGGTCACCACCAACAAAGGACCACTAGCCTTAGCCATGCCTGCCCTGACAGAGTTAGCTGATTATAACCAGGTTTACCTGCGGTTCAGCGGTACCGTCGGCGGTGGAACACCCATGTTGGAGTTTGCCAAGAAGTGTCTTGCAGGCGACAAAATACTTGCTATAAGAGGCATACTAAACGGGACAACCAACTATATTCTTACAGAGATGGCTGAAAAACACGTGACTTTTCAGCAAGCACTTTCAAGTGCGCAGAAGCTGGGTTATGCGGAAACTGATCCTTCTATGGATGTTGACGGGTTAGATACAGCCTGCAAAGTAGTTATCATGGCGAACTGGATAATGAACAAGAAATTAACGCTTAAAAACGTGGAAATAAAGGGAATTCGTGATGTGTCCTTGCAGGCGCTTGATGAAGCTGCTAAGAGAGGTAATACAATCAAGCTTATCGGGTCAATAGACGGCGATAAACCATCGGTTAAGCCAGTGGAAATAGCAAAAAATAACCCATTATGCGTAAGCGGGGTTCTTAACGCAGTAACTTTCGTTTCAGAATTCGCTGGCGAAGAGACAGTTGTCGGTCGGGGCGCTGGTGGAATGGAGACTGCCAGTGCAGTTTTAAGAGACCTCTTAGATATAAGACATAAGTTAGCAAATCGACTGCTGAATAATAATCCGGAGTACTAAAAAATGAAAAAAATAGTGATGAAGTTCGGCGGGACCAGCGTAGCCACAGGCGAAAACATCCGTCATGTAGCCGATTTAGTTACCCTAAATGCCAAAAATGATTGCAGAGTTGCTGTAGTGATTTCGGCGTTAGCAGGTGTCACAAACGAGCTCATAGAGATTGCTGAGCAAGCCAAAAAAAGCGATGAAAAACACATTCAAGCGTTCACGAAAGAGCTGTTGGGTAATCATTTGGCAGTGATTTCAACGGCTATAACCAGCAAGCAAATACAAAAGGAAGTAACGCAAGTCACCGAGAAAACTATGGTTGAGCTAGAGAAGGTTCTAACAGGCATATGCTATGTTGGTGAGCTTACGCCGAAATCTAAAGATTACGTTTTATCCTTTGGCGAAAGGTTATCTGCACCCATCGTTTGGGGCGCCATAAAAGACCGCAAGCTCGAAACGCAATGCTTCACAGGCAAAGAAGCAGGCATAGTAACAGACTCAAACTTTGGCGAAGCAGATCCACTCATGAACTTCACCACTCACCTGATCCGCGAAAGGCTCGGGCCACTGATTGAGAAAGGCGTGATCCCAGTTGTGACAGGGTACATTGCTGCTAATCAGGATGGGATAGTGACCACTGTTGGACGCGGCGGATCAGACTACACAGCCACGATTTTAGGCGTGGCATTAGGCGTTGACGAAGTATGGATATGGACAGATGTGGATGGCATAATGACGACTGACCCAAAAATAGTTCCCTCAGCCAAAATGTTACCACAACTCAGCTATCAGGAAGCCGCAGAAATGGCGATTTTTGGTGCAAAAGCCATGCATCCACGCGCTTTAGAACCAGTAATCAAAGAGAATATTCCTGTTAGAATACGCAACATTTTCCACCCAGAAAACGAAGGCACACTCATAACCAAAGAGCCAAATGCAAAGGTCACGGAAGTTGTGAAAGCCGTAGCAATGATAAAAGACGTAGCCATGTTAAACGTTAACGGTGCAGGAATGGTAGGAGCCCCTGGAAGCTACGCTAAAGTGTTTGATGTACTGGGCAAAAACAACATTAACGTCATGATGATTTCCACCGCTGCTTCGGAAGCCAACATCTCAATGATTATCCGCCGAGGACTTTTAGGCAGGGCTATTAGCAACCTTGAAATTGCACTTTTAGACAGAGGCGGCTTAGTCAGCGAAGTTACAGCAGAAGACGACGTTGCCGTAATAGCTGTTATGGGAGCCAACATGAAGGGAACCTTAGGCGTAGCCTCAAAAATATTCACCACAGTCGCCAAAAAAGGCATAAACATCCGCATGATTGCCCAAGGCAGCTCAGAACTCAACATTTCATTCGTTGTCAAAGAGAAAGACGGAGAAGCTGTAGTCCGAGCCATCCATGAAGAATTCAACCTTGACAAAATATAGCGCTTTTCCAACATACTCATGGCAAATTTTATTAGAATCTACTGTGGGATATTTATGTGGGAAAAAGCATGTCAACATCAAGAGTTGACCAAAGACACAGAATAGTTATAGATAAACAAACTAGAGCAAAAACTCACATTAAAGCAGGAGACATAGTAGTCATCGAGCCAATTGATGATCACAGTTTTAAAGTCAACGTTTTAGACTTCACGTCAGAAAAGCTTGAGGACGATCCAGCGTGGCAGGTAATTCATAAACCAGCTAAACTTAGAAAGTACATTCCTCCAGAAAAACTCGAAGAGATAATGGAGGAAGCGGTTTGGCAAGAATAAGCAGTATTGAATCGAAACCTCTTGCGATAGTTGATTCAAACGTGATAGTTTACGCGATGATTAAGGATTATCCAGATAAGGTGCGGCATGAAACGTGTCTTGCTCTTTTAGAGAGAGGCCTCAGAGGAGAATTAAACTATATTCTAACGGTTAATCCAATAATAATAGTTGAGGTTTTTTCAGTTCTCAGAAAGCTCTTAAACTGCAACGAAGCGGAATTCAGAGTAACCGCTCTTCTTCGTTCAAGACGCCTCGGATTCTTATCCATTTCAAAGGAAGCTTGTCAAAACTCTGTGCAATGGGCAAAAGAAAAGAACATCCCAGTAAACGACGCCATAATAGCTGCAAGCATGGTAGAACACGCCCAACTGATATACACTATTGACGAAGACCATTTCAAAGAACTCGAAGGATACAACGTCAAAATCCTCAACCCAACAACATCAATCTTTTGATAAAGCAAATTGAGGTAACCTCTTAGCATAGTCAAAGTCAAGCCCAACAGCAAAGTTATCAACTATTAAGCCGTCTGCGGTAGTTCCGAAAGTGTCTGGCACCTGCTTGGGTATAACTTTTTTTACTTGCTAAGCATAGTTGCAAGCCAGTTTAAGGCTGCTTGAAAGCCTTCAACGACGCCTAAGAGCGTTTTACTTGCATAAGCCTGAGCAATCCAAGCCAAGAAACCACTCAAACTTTACCGCCAGCCCAACTGTACCGTCAAAATGTACCGTCAAAACGTATATAACTACGCCTACCTGGTAGGCAGTAGAGCACACAAAGCTTAACCCACTTACGGATCTACTGGTCTGCGACTCAGATCATCAAATCTAATGTTTTTCTTGTTTTACTCCGAGTTGTTCAAGCATCGACATTGGGCTGTTGGTTGGCGGTAGGCAGGTTTGGTCTCGGCATATGTAGGCGGTTGCTTTGCCTTCGATCTGCTGGTAGCCTAAGCCTGCTTTGCTGGGGTGCTTAAGTGCGATAACGGTTGATGGTAGATAATGCTTCCTTAGTGCATTTAACATGTCTGATGTGTCTTTTTGCTTTAAGTCGCCTACTAAGATTACGCTGTAAGATGGGCCTATTAGAAAATCAGTTGCAGAAAGGAAGAACGTGCACGCTTCAGGCGCGCCCTCTATTTCTTGTGCGAATGTTTTGGTCATTTGGGCTGCCAATGTGTTGTATGTGGGTTCGTCTGCTAAGCGGCTGAGCCATAGCAGATCCTGTAGCGCTACTGAGTTGCCTGAGGGAACCGCACCATCATAGAGTTGCTTTATTTTTGGCATGGCAGCTTCGCTGTTTTGAGTTTGGTAGAAACCGCCGTTTTTGTCATCCCAAAACTTAGTCACCATAGTCTTCGTTAAAGCGGATGCGGCTTGGAGATATTTGTCTTCTAAGGTTGCCTGGTAGAGTTCGATTAGCCCATATACGAAGAAGGCGTAGTCGTCCAAGAAGCCTTCCACGGCAGTTTCGCCTTTTGCGTAGCGGTGATATAGCACGTCATCTTTGAGCATTTGGTTTAGGATGAAGTCTGCCGTTTTCTTTGCAGCTTCCACGTACTTCGCTTCGTTGAGAACGTTGCCTGCTTTTGCTAACGCTGAGATCATTAAGCCGTTCCAGTCGGTTAACACTTTATCATCTATCGCTGGAGGCGCCCGTTTTTTTCTTGCCTCAAAAAGTGCTTCTCTTATGCTGTGCAGGCGGGTGATGAGTTCTTGGAGTGTTAAGCCTTTGTATGGTGCAAGTTCCTCTAAGGGTTCGGCGATGTGGAGTATGTTTTTGCCCTTTGGGTGCCCAGAAGCCTCAGTAAAGTTGCCTTCTGGCTTTAGCCCGTAGATGTGGACTGCCAATTCAGCGTCGGCAGGAGGCAGCGTGTCGAGCACTTCGTCTATGGTCCAGAGGTAGAATTTGCCTTCTTCGCCTTCTGTGTCAGCATCTTGCGCTGAGTAAAAGCCCCCGTTGAGCGACGCTAAATCGCGTAATGCGTAGTCTAAGGTTTCTTTTGCTGCAAGTGCATAGCGTCTGGCGCCTGTTGCCTGAAAAGCTTCTGTGTAAGCTATTACCATTAGGGCTTGGTCGTAGAGCATTTTTTCGAAGTGCGGAACCAGCCATTTCTCATCGGTGCTGTATCGATGGAAGCCGAAGCCTATCTGGTCGTATATGCCGCCTAGGCGCATTTGCGTGAGCGTTTTTTCAACTAAGGATAGAGCGTTTTTTTGGCCGGTTCTCGCATAATAGCGTAGCAGAAACAGGAGGTTGTGGGGTCTTGGGAATTTGGGTGCAGTGCCAAAGCCGCCGTTTTCCTTGTCAAAATCCAGTGTTAAGCGGTCGTAGGCGTCTTTTAGGGCTTCTTTGCCGAGTCCTTTTTGAGGTGTTCTTTTTTCCATTGCTTCTATGCGGCTTTTGATGTCTGCTCCCACAATTTCTAATTGCGAGCGTTGCAGTTTCCATATTTGCATGACTTGAGGAACAAGATCCAACATGCCCGTCAAGCCTCGACCACTGTGTTTAGGTATATAGCTTGCGGCAAAAAAAGGGTTAAGCTTAGGCGTCATGAGTATGTTGAGTGGCCAACCGCAGTTTCTGCCCATAGCTTGACAAACAGCCATATACGCTGCGTCTAAGTCGGGCCTTTCTTCACGGTCAACCTTAATGCACACAAACGATTGGTTTAGCAGGTCTGCGACTTGCTGGTCGCTGAAGCATTCCTCTTCCATGACGTGGCACCAGTGGCAACTGGCGTAGCCTATGCTGAGGAAAATGGGTTTGTCTTCAGCTTTAGCTTTATCTAGGGCTTCTTGACCCCATGGGTACCAGTCTGCTGGGTTGTAAGCGTGCTGGAGAAGATAAGGACTTTTTTCGTTAATCAGCCTGTTTGGCTTGTTTTCTTGTTTTGGCTGCAAAAATTGGAGACCTTCCTGTTACAATTATTACTGTGCGCGTTTTTATTAAACTGTTCGAGTGAGAAAATTCCACGTAAGATAAATTTTTGTTTTTGTCGTCGTTGAAGTGTGTGCTCTAAAGTTCTATAGAGTAAAAGACGGTTTTTATTTTTTTGTTAAGGTTTGGGGGTCGATTGGGTTGAGTTTTCCGTTTTTGCCTATGGCATATAAGTGAAAGTCGTATTCTTTACAGTAGTTTTTAAAATCTCTGTATTGTGTTTTGTTGCCTTCAAAATCTTTTTCGCTTACTATTTGGCAAATTCGTTTTAGGCAACCTTTATGTGCCTCAACATCCGGAATGACACCGCCGATCTCGGAAGGTTTTTCCCAGCCTTGGGTGTTCGCCTTTACCAGCCAGTTGTCTTTTTTGAGGTCTTCAGCAATAGTTCTTACGCATTCGTCATGAGTGTTTGGTTCTTCAGATTTTTTCTTTGTCACTGTCTACACCTATTGATTGTTGTTGTGAGTGTTTATTTAAAGATTTAAACAGCCAACTTGCCTTTTTCCGAATTAAGCTGCAAAAAGGGCTTTCCTACTTCCATAATGAGTCTACCGTTTTATTAAACTGTTATAGTTAGTGAGAAAATTCAAGGGCAGACTAAATTTTGTTCTAGTTGTTTTGGGTTGCTGTTTTGATTCAGGGTTTGAAGTGTTTGCAGGCTGCGACTTTTAGCGACTGTACGCGACCTTCTGCGACTCCCTGCGACTTTCTGCGACTGCTCGCGACTCTTCCCGACTCTAAACGCTTAAGTACAAGTGTTAAAAGCAAGAATTTATCTTCCCTTAACCGGGAAGGTTATCTTTACAGTAATCTTCAAAGCTTCAATAAAGTGTAAATTCCAAAGGTGATTCGTTTGCAGGTTACGTCATTATTCGTCAAAAATCGTCAAAATTCGTCAATAAACGTCAATGGGCGTCAAAAAATTCTATATGCCGATGCCCATAATTTTGGTTTTGTAACTTTGAAGGTTTTAGCTTGGCGGCGAGAGGGTGAGAATGCCTGAAGGCGCTGTAAATTTGATGATGTTTCTTTTTTCTTGGGGTTAGCGATGATATTTAGGGAGATAGTAGTGTTGTTATGGTTTGAACGTCAACGTATTTCTGAGCTTTCGCTTTGAGTTGTTTATCTTCGGTTATGAGTTTGAGGTCTTTTTCTTTGGCAAAATAGATGTAGCTGGAATCATAAAAGGAGAGTTTCTCGTTTTTTGCGATTTCGAGGATTTTCTGAAAGGTTACTGCTTCGCTTGTTATCCAGTCAGTCTTCATTAGGATAGTCTGTGCGACCTTTTCCAGTGTCTTGGAATCTTCGGGCGTTAGGAACTTTGTTAGGGTGCTTTCCTTCCAAATCGCGTTTCCAACTTCGTAATAGGTCAAATCAAGAACTATGGAGTCTTGCAAGCATTCGATCACACTTTTGGCATTGGACTTCTTGATTAGAAACATGAATGCGCTTGCGTCGAGTAGGTAGCGCTTCATCGCTGGTCTCTTGATTCTCTTATGGCTCTTACGATTTCGTCGTCAGGGATTTTATCTAAGATAATTTTCATTTCGTTAATCGCTTGGGCTAGTTCTGCGTCTTCTCGCTTCTTGACTTCGTCTTCTAGAGCTTCTCTGACGGTTTTGCTGACGTTTATTTTGTGCTTTCTTATCTTTTCTTTCAGGGACTTTTTAACCCTGACGGCGATTATCTCTGACATACGCCATATTGTATAACAATTTTTGTATATAACAGTATTGCTGAGTAGTTTAGAAGCAGAATTATAACCATTTTACACCAATTCGGAACAAGTCAGCACGCGCTTATTAGTCTGTTTCCGGGATTATTATGAAGAGGAAAGTTGACGCTTCTGGATAAAAAACTCGTGGTCGTTGGTGCGGGCGCTATTGGGTCAAGTGTGGTTGGGTGGGTCGCGCCTCAATATGAAAGGTTATGGTTGTTGGCTCGAGGCGAAAGCGCAGCAACGATTAAAAATCAAGGGTTGAAATTTTACCTTAAAGGTGAAGAGGCTAAGGCTGTTCCTATATCAGTCAAGGTCATCGAGTCATTAAGTGAGATCTCCCTCCCTGACATAATAATTGTCGCCGTGAAAAACTATGACCTTGATGCGACAGCGCGGATGTTGCGGGAGCAGCTGGGGACTCATCAGCCTGTCGTTGTAGCGCTGCAAAATGGTGTTGAAAATCAGCGGGTTCTTCCCAAATATTTTACGAAGGTAATTTATGGCGTGGTGTGCTTCAATGCGTGGCGGGATGCTCCGGGGAGGGTGGGGCACCAGAAGCGTGGATATATAATTCTGGGCACGCCTGCGAATGATCTGCAGTCTGAGCAGCGGGAGGTTGCAGCTATTCTTCGGCGGGGGTTGGATTGTTCGCTCACGGACCGTTTGGAAGATGCGGTTCATTGTAAGTTGGCGGTTAACCTTACGAATGTTTTGACCACTCTTGTCGGTTTCCCGAACGTCCCTGACAGGTCCTTCAGTGAGGTTGCACGAATGTCGGCAAGAGTTATTTGGGAAGGGATTCAGGTTCTTCAGGCAGCGGGGTTCAAGGAGCATGAGCTCGGCAGTATCCCTTCTTGGAATACGATTAGAATGAGCGTTAGGCTTCCAGCATCAGTCATTAAAGTTTTTTACAGATTTAGTGTGCGGGAAGAACTTGGCATGAATAGCACGGCGCAGGATATTTTCGCGGGGAAAGCCACTACTGAACTTGAATCTTTAAATGGGTACATGTTGAGTCTTGCCCAGAAAGCGGGGGTGCCAATGCCCATCAACCAGACCATTTATGAAATCGCGAAGGAACGGTTTAGTCCGGATTTCGAGCCGATGGCGGAGAAGGAGTTGTGGGCTGCGATTCAAAATCGACTTAAACGGTAAGGCAGTCGGCTGAGCTGAATATTCTTTAATTTTTCTATTTTTTATTCAATGCAAGCTTGAAAGGATTGTTTGGTTCTCTGAGGAAGTTAAGTTAATATAGCCGAGGGAAATAATTGCTTTCGTCTTCGGTAGTTTCCGTATATAACCTACCTTAAAAAACCCGGGTTGAATGAAATGAGATTAAATACTAAAAAATTGGCAGTTGTTACTGTTTTTGCCGCTTTGTATGCGGTTGGAGTTATTTTTTTGGCGCCGATAAGTTTTGGGATCGGTCAAGTGAGGGTTGCTGATGCGTTGTTGCCGTTGTCGATGATTTTTGGGCTCCCAAGCGCCTTGGGCTTTAGTTTGGGCTGCATAGTTTCTAATGTTTATGGCGGGCTTGGAATGATTGATATTGTTGGCGGTGCAGGTGCAAATCTTGTTGCTTGCACTTTAGCTTGGTATATTGGACGTAAGGGGAGGGGTGCTCAGCGGTTTCTGGGAACTGTTGCAGAAACAGTAGCCGTTGGTTTGATTGTTGGAGGATACCTCTCACTGATATTTCAGGTTCCTGTGGAAATCAGTCTCTTAGGATTATTTATTGGCGAAACGATAGCGATAAACCTTATAGGTTTTCCCCTGGAAGAAGCTATAAGGCGTAGCAAAATTTTTAGAAAATACAGCTAGAAGCTTAATTGTTCGAGAGAGAATGGGATTTTGTTCAGGTTGTTTTGGGTTGCTTTTTTGGGGCAGGACTTGACGTGTTTGCAGGTTACGTCTAGATTCGATTCTACGCGTCAGGGGGCGTCAAAGAACCCATTATGATGCGATTAAGGGCGAGCAGTCAAGAGAAAAATGCTGTATTAGAAGCCGTGTAAAGCATTGTCCATTGAGCCGACTAAAGTATTCAAGGAATAATAGATAGACAAGCTTGCAACTTGTTAGGGCATTAGTTTTGTTTTTTTGGTTACAAAAATTGGAGACTTCTTGTTGATTTCATTATGAAGCCGCACTTTATTACTGTTGTTTGAGAGCTATAGCAAATTGCTGCTGTTGAGAATAGTTGGTAATGTGCATAAGGTTTATGTATGTATTCAAAATGTATACAGATATGTTGGTTGAGTATCTGCATGGAAGAAGTAGTGACATCCCGGGTTTCCGAAGAACTTGTAAAGAAGGTTGATCAAGCAGTTTCCAGAGGCTACTTCAAAAGCAGAAGTGAGGCTCTAAGAATAATTATAGAAGAATACCTAAAAGAGCATCCTGAACTATTTTTAGGCGACAAGGTTCAAGAATTGATCATGAAGGCGCCTGCCTTGGGCGATGAGGAGCTGGAACAAGTTGGCGCTAAACTGTTCAAAGGTATCAGCGTAGCTAAACTTGTGGCTGAAGGACGAGCTTAATGCTGCTCTATTTGGACACCAACGTTATCTTGGCAAGGTATGCCCCAAATGAATCGCAGCATGACAAAGCGAAAACGCTTCTCAGTAAAGTAGAGACGGGAGAGCTGTCTGCTGTGACTTCTGTATTAACTTTAGTGGAAGTGGTTTGCGCTACAGGCAGGGCTTATGAAAGGTTCGGTGACAAAGCGGAAGCGTTAGGGCGAGAAGAGGTAGCTGGAGCTTTCCTTCGAAGAGTCATAAATATCAAAAAGTTGGAGTTTATTCCCATGGGCGGCGAAGCCTCATTTAACGTTAATGATCGACGTGTGAAGCTTCCAGCATTATTTGCGTTGGCTCTGGAGATAGGTTCAAAGACGGGTCTCAAAACCTTGGATACACTCCATCTGGCTTCAGCCTCTATAGCGTCGCGGATTTATGGAAGCAAAATTGATTATTTTGTAACTTTAGACGAGGACATGTTAAAACGACGCGAAGATATAAGCAGCTTGATAGAAAGCAGAGTTGTTTCACCAGCTGATAAGTTTTAAAAATCATTTTTTTAGATTTAGTCAATGCAAGCCATGCCTGCAACAAGCATTATAGTTTAATTTGCTCCTCAGCCTTTTCAAGAGAACTCTCGGTTTTCCATCGTGATTAAGGCAGAGATTAAAATGGTGGTATCAATACCGGCAGGGTAAGATCAAAGTTGTACGGTGGAACCGCTTCAATCTTAACGGAATATGCTTCTTCCAAGTTCAAAATGAAACCCTCTAGCAATGTTAATTCAAAGAGGTTTCTGACATAAAAAATTAAACCTACAATGCCTGTATCAATTTCTGTGGAAGGAAATTTTTGAGTAAAAAGTGATTAAGAATTTCAATAGTAGTTCTGAATAATGCGTAATGCTTTTAAGAATGGCGCGTTTAACTGCAAAATATACTGATCAGTCAGTCGAAAGTCTGGTAGTTTAGACATTTATCAGGGGCGTTTGAAAAATGCAATATAGAACAGTTCCAAAAAACGGCGATAAGTTGTCAGTTCTAGGATTTGGAACCATGCGGTTACCTTTAAAGGGACAAAACATCGATGAAGAACGCGCAATAAAACAAATCCGCTATGCAATCGACAACGGCGTAAATTACGTTGACTCAGCCCCACCGTATCACAATGGCGAAAGCGAAAAATTGCTTGGAAAAGCTCTATTAGGCGGTTACCGTAAAAAAGTGAAAATCGCCACTAAACTTACGCCTTTTCTGCTAAATAAAGCCGAAGACATGGATAAAATGCTAAACATGCAACTGAAAAAACTCCAAACAGATCATATTGACTATTACCTCCTACACGGGCTCGAAGAAGAATTTTGGAAAAAACTGCAAGGTTTTGGCGCTTTAGAATTCTTAGAAAAAGCGAAAGCTGATGGAAAAATCATCAACATGGGTTTCTCATTTCACGGATCACTTAAAACTTTCAAAGAGATCATTCTTGCTAATGACTGGGCGATGTGTCAAATATTATACAATTTTCTAGATGAAAAATTGCAGGCTGGAACTGTAGGTCTAAAGTATGCTGCTTCAAAGAATCTTGCGGTTATGGTTATGGAGCCGCTTAGAGGCGGAACATTAGCTGGTAAGCTTCCAGATGAAGTTAAGCAATTTTATGATAACGCTAAAATTCAAAGATCTCCAGCTGAATGGGGTCTTCGCTGGGTCTGGAATCATCCGGAAGTAACGGTTGCTCTTTCAGGAATGAACGATGAAAATCATGTTGCCGAAAACATTAAAATCGCTGAGACCGCCCTGCCAGGCTCAATGAAAGCTGATGAAATAGCTATAATCAAAAATGTAGCTAAATCTTATAGGCGGCTCATGAAGGTTCCATGCACAGGCTGCCAATATTGTATGCCTTGTCCTTCCGGAGTGAATATTCCCGCCAATTTCAGAATCTATAATGATTATTACATGTTCGGCGAGGAACAAAAATCACGTGCAATGTATGCGATGATGTTAATGGGTGGCCTGAGTGGTAAACGGTCTGATGCTTCATTATGTAAAGAATGCAAAAAATGTATGGACCGCTGCCCACAGCATATTGCAATCCCTGAACAACTTAAATCGGTTTTAAATGATCTTGGTGGCCCTAAAACAGAGGCGATGCTTGCCATGCGAAAAAGCGGGCATCCACAAAACCCAGCGAAACCTGCATGAACAGCGCGCGTTTGAGTGAATTGTTAATGGGTAATAATCGCATAGACGTTGCTTTCACTAAAGATATGTATGGTTCAAAGAGTAAAAACCGCATTTGGAGGCTGCACTGTTAAATCTGAGAAGAAATGACAGCTTTCTGTTCTATTTCTAAATAATTTTTCATTTGGAGGCATTTTGTGAGAGGCGAGGTTTTAGTTGGTTCTCGTGGAAGGAGAGCTTTTCAGTAGTGAAAATTTTGTAGGGGGAGGATAGAAAATACTGAGCAGAATAGCCGTATTATTGAATCCTATCGTTTTTTTCAATGAGATAACCGAAAAAATAAACCAAGAGCGTAGAAAAAATCGTAGCATTAATCAATGTGACATGTTGATTACTCTCGCGAAGTAATAGTCGATCAGATGTTTTCCTTGATTTTGCAAAGTTTTGCGTGCGCGGCGGCGCTGAGAAATGAAATGGGAGAAAAAGATATTGCTTGAGCTAATGCAAAGAATCGCTTCAGTAAACGTTAAATTTTGGTTAAGAGTGTCATTTTCTGTTAGGTGAAAAGGTAATGCCGCAGGTTGAAAAGGCGCAGAGGTCTAAAGGAGCAAAAAAAGCGAACCTTAATACTGTTTTGGATGTTGCGAAAAAACGGGCGGAGGAGCTGGGAATCAGGTCGGTCATTGTAGCTTCCACCAAAGGAGAGACCGGGGTTAAGGCGGCGGAGATGTTTAGAGGCTATAATGTTGTGGTGGTAACGCATAGCACGGGTTTTAGTGGGCTGGACGTTCAGGAATTGACGCCGGAGAATCGGGAACGCATTCTCAAGGCTGGCGGCAAAATCTTGACAACCACACACGCGTTTGGAGGCTTAGGTCGGGCAGTCAGAAGGAAGTTTGGCACTTACCAATCTGACGAGATCGTTGCGAACACATTGCGCGTTTTTGGTCAAGGAACCAAGGTGGCGATTGAAATCGCATTGATGGCGGCTGATTCAGGACTCGTAAGCGTCAAAGAGGACGTGATTTCCATAGGAGGATCCGGCAGTGGAGCTGACACGGCGCTTGTGCTTCGGCCCGCCAACGTTCAGGATTTCTTTGATGTGAAAGTGCGCGAGATTATTTGTAAACCTTGGCTGTGAAAACCTACTGGGGGCTTTTGAGCCCGCGGTTTTGAATAAAGAGCGGGTTCAGCCTTAAAGCATGCCTAGTTTTAAACAGAGAAGCGGCTGAAAACTGGCACCATGCTTGTTGTTCTAGCATTCCCAAAAAAGATTAATTTTTGGGCACTCAATTATCCAAATAAAGCGTTTTTTAGATAATCCATTATCCAAAAACAACAACTCGCCCTGTTTTCATCGCTGGCTAAATCCATCTTGTTTTGGTTTCTTTAACCTGTTTTATGTGCTTATCATCTGTCAAAACGTATTCACAAGACATTACGATCGCCGTTGCTGCTATAACAGCGTCAGCTGTTGGCAACTCGGCGTATCTGCAACGTAGTTTTGCAGCTTCGATACCGATGACCGGGTCAAGATTAGCAGTCTCTAGTCTAGATGATAGAATAGTGTTAACCCTAATGTCCGCTATGTTCTTTCCGTAGGTTTCAAGCACAAACTTGTAAAATTCATGAATCACAATCGAAGGGACTATACCGAGGTTTGCCCCTTTCTGCAAATTTTCCAAAGTCTTTTGTGTCCACTTCTTGCTTAACTCATCTTGGGCTAAAAAGTGCGCTATCAAGAACCTTGTATCTATTACAGCTTTCATTTAGTATCGGTCTTCAGATCTCATTTTGTCCAGAATTTCGAAGGCTTTTTCAACCGTTATCTTTCCAGCGTCGATACCAGCAAGATCCTCAATTCTGGGGACAACTTTTAGAACTATACCTGAACCTGAGTCTTCAACAATCATTTTCATACCTTCTTCTATGCCATATTTACGTCTCAGGCTAACCGGAACTGTAATCTGCCCTTTGCGAGTCACTAAAACCTCCATGGTTCAACTTCAACTCCAAGTACTACAAATGAAGACTGTACAACTTAACCATTGTGGTTGCAAAACACCTCATGAAGATGACCGCCAGATTTTTTTAGAAAACATGGTTTATGCTGCTTCCTAACACGAAAAATATCGCAGATAAATGAATCCTGAAAAAATATTACATATTGATTCCACTTCTTATTAGTATACAGTTCCGCTAATCTAAGAAGCGTCTCTCCTTGTAAACCGCAATCGCGTTCAAATACTCGCTTACCTCAATGTGGTCATCTAAAGCATGGTCAAGATGCGAGTCACCAGTACCATAAGTGACAACTGGCAAATTCACAGCTTTCCCTAGAATGTTCATGTAGTAAGTTCCAGTTTTGCGCAGAAGCGTCGCCAGCATGTTCAGCACTTTTCTAACAGACGACGACAACACATGCACAAGCGGTAAAGCCTTATTCACTTCAAAAGGCTCGACAGTGTCTAGAACAGTTGCTTTCACACTAACCTTTGGATTGGTAGCTTGGTAGTTTGCAATTGACTTTTCTATACAAGGTTGGCGTAAGTTTAATTGATTAGAAGCTTGATTAGTCATTATGTCGCGTTTGTGGTTTGACAAGGGCACCCTCCTCTTGAAGGGGGAGGTTGGAACTCCATATGGTAAATGGGACCCCCGAAGCGGTTGTTACCGACTTAAGGCTAGCCACTACAAGGACGCCTTGGAATATTTTAAGGAAAGCAGAATCAGATACGAAGATGATGTTCCGAATCCTCCTCCTCTCGAACAATTAAAGAGTAACGTGGAGCTAAGGGCTTACCAAAACAAGGCTTTAGACAACTGGCGCCGCGCGGGCAACAGGGGAGTACTAGTTTTGCCCACAGCAGCCGGAAAAACATTCATCGCACTCAAAGCAATTGAGCTGCTCAGAACACAGACATTGATAATCGTTCCCACTTTGGATCTAATTGACCAGTGGAGAAAGCGAGTGAGAGAATGCCTCGGCGTAGAAGCTGGCGTCGTAGGCGGAGGCGAAAACACCGTACGAATGGTGACGGTTTCAACCTATGATTCCGCTTACTCTCAGGCAGCTCAGTTAGGTAACAAGTTTATGTTCTTGGTGTTCGACGAGGTCCATCATTTGGCTTCCCCAGGTTACATGCAAATCGGCGAAATGTACATTGCGCCCTACCGCATGGGCTTAACTGCCACCTACGAAAGAAGCGACCAGCGACATGCACTTCTTCCACTGATTGTAGGCGACCCAGTTTACTCTATCGACATTGAAGAACTCGCCGGAAAACACCTCTCACCCTACACGTACGAGAAAGTATTAGTCGAACTGACCCCTGAAGAGCAACAAACCTATGAAGCAGAGATGAGCGTCTTTAAAAACTATCTTCGCCAAAGACGAATCGTCCTTAAAAGCGCTGCTGATTTTCAAAGGTTCATAATGACTACTGGCAGAGACCCACATGCCCGAGAAGCGCTTCTCGCTCGAAACCGCGCTCTAAGAGTTGCAGTTAACTCCGAGGCAAAGCTCAACCTGTTAGCGCAAAGACTTGAAGCATACAAATACGAGAAGATTCTGATTTTCACGCTCTACAACGACTTAGTCTACACGATTAGTAGGCGTTTTCTGATTCCAGCCGTTACGTATCAAACCCCGAGGGAGGAGCGCCGCGAGATATTGGTCAACTTCGGAAACGGCAAGTACAAAGTTATAGTTACTTCTCAGGTTCTGGACGAGGGCATGGATGTTCCAGACGCGTCAGTCGGCTTAATCCTAGGCGGAACCGGAAGCACGCGGGAGACCGTGCAACGACTAGGGCGGCTCCTCAGAAAGAAAGAGGGTAAAACTGCCAAGCTAGTGGAGATAATCTCCAAGGAAACCGTGGAAGTTGGCATCAGCCGCAGACGGCGCCTAAAAACTGGAGAGGCATCATAGTTGCTTCCAAGTAACCTGCTGGTGGTGTGGAAGAGGAAAGGCGAGATCCTGCCCCGCTACGCCAAACTCTCCAATGACAATCTCGAAGTTGCAGGCGGCCTTATCGAAGCATACAAACAACATGTTGGAGAAAAAAAGAAAATCCTGAAAGCCGTAGTCACTGACCTTGAGAATAGAGGATACGAGTATCGCTTCGTTAGGGCGTTAGCTTTGCTGCTTGACCGAAAAGGCACATTCACCTGCAACAGCAAAATCAACCCCGTTGACTTAAGGAGAAAAATCTTTCAAGCAACAGAAAAGTCTGGTTTGCCCACAACTACAGAAAAACGACAAAGAATAATCGAGGCCGCCACTTCAGAAATGGCACTGACAACGGAAAACTTTGAGGAGTATCTGTACGCTGACTTAGATGATGAGTTAATTCTTGAAAAGTTTACCCCGCCCTCATCGTATGAGCTGCTGGAACAGTACAATCTTAGTCTGTCACAGACGCTTCTATTCGACTCCACAGAACTGACTTTCACGGCTTCCGGCAGCTGGCAGAGCCTGTTTTATTTCGTGAAAAAACTGGGTCTAATTTACGAGGTTTACCGCGATAATGGTTTGTGGGTGAAAATAGACGGCCCAGCCAGCCTCTTCAAGCTCACAAGAAGATATGGAATTAGCATAGCTAAGCTTCTTCCCATAATCGTCGCTAACCCCGAATGGGCCGTCACCGCAAGGATACTGTGGAAGTACACAAACGAAATCTGCAACTTCAAAATCGAAAGCCAAAAGCATGGCGCACTGTTTAAAAAGCCTAATTTACCGCCTGAAACCTACGATAGTGCTGCTGAAGAGAGCTTTGCTCTACAGTTTCAAGCTGTGAAGTCTGGTTGGACTTTGAAAAGAGAACCTGAACCTGTTCCCGCGGGAACCCAGGTGATAATACCTGATTTTTCCCTTGAAAGAGCCGGCGTCAAAATCTATTTGGAGATTGTGGGGTTCTGGACTGAAGAATACTTGCTGCGAAAAGCAGAAAAGCTAAAGCAAGTAGAGGCAAAGATGCTTCTGTTGGTCGATGAAGCTTTGGCATGTGAGAAGCTCGCTGCGCTGGAGAAGCGACCGCAATTGAACTTCATTTATTATCACGACAAAATTCCCCTCGCTTCAATTCTGCGTTACTTGGAAACCGCTTTCGAAGGAGTCAAAGCTAGGGAGATTAAATTCTTAGAGAACCTCCAAGTTAAATTTACGGAGCCAGTTGTCTCCTACGACGAATTTGCCGCTAGAATCGGCATTTCCACAGAAGCCGCCAAAGCGGTTCTAACAGTTAATCCTCCTTCAGGTTACGTGGCAATGCCTAACATTCTAGTGAGTAAAGAAAAGCTAATTCAAATCAACAATCGAATCGAAGAATGCCTAAAACAATCAGGAAAGTTACCACTTATCGAAGCAATAAGAGTTATTGAAGCTGAGGGAGTAAGTGACGCGTCCTGCGCCTTAACTCAACTCGGCTATAAAATTACCTGGCGCGGAATAAACAGCGAACAAGCTGAGGTCTCCAAGACTTCAACGGTGAGGAAGTAGTCAGTCCAGTAGTTTACCTGTCCGCTACTTGAGAACTGGAAAATTCCACGGCAAAGAAAATTCTGCTAGAAGCTCAGACGACCTTAGCAATTATGAACATAATGGCGGTTCATAATGTTTACGTGCATGCAAATCTAGTTCTTTGCTTTTTTCAAAATTTGAGCCACACCACGGGCATTCAAAATTCTCTTTCATAATACCATCAAACTAACTAAAACTGTTTTGTTTTTAAATTTGTGTGTGTGGCTATTGGATACAACAATTCTTCAATCTAAGATTGACACTCTCCCAGACTAAGGCTGGGGGATTCTTGCTTCCTCAACTAAAACTTGTTCCGTTTTAAACGGAATAGAGGTTTTAATTTCTGCAAGCGTTCTCGCACCCGATTAGGGGTGGATGGTTCGGGTATGCCCCACCCTACCACCTCTAAACCACGATGCTTAATGTTCCTAGCCGCGTTATAGTCCCGTAGCATAACCGCCCCCGCCCCACAAAACCGACACCTATGTATCCGCTCCGAAAGAGCTTTAAACCCAGTTCTACCGCACACACGAATATGCCTGCGCCTATGGCAGCGATGCCTATAGCCACTGAATTCCAAAACCCAAGTACGCGGCGCAGATCTTTGCCCATAACTATTCATTTAAGGATTGTTGAATTAAAATTTCACCTTTATCGAAAAATTATGAGTTCCGGATCACAAAAATCTCGTCGAAGAATTGAAGGATTTGTTGACTATGTTTAAAAGGGTCTCACAAACCTGTGAGTTTTGGTTAAGGCAGATGCATACCACGTAGATCCAATTTGACTAAATCCTACAAATAGCAAAACACTAATTTGTTAATTTTCTAAAATAATAAAGTTGCCAGCAAATCGGGAAAGCTTCTCCCTGTAAACCTGAATCGCTCTAAGTACCCGTTTATTGGTCACTATTCATTGTTCTTGATTTCAACAAATATTTTTCCGTTTTCAATTTTGCATCGATAGCAATCCAAAGTTACTTGCGGGATTTCCTGGTATTGCCCATTTCGAACATCAAATTTCCAACCGTGACAGGGACACATAACAAGGTAATCTTTCAGAATTCCTCCTTCAAAAGAGCAACCCTCATGCGGACAACGATTTGATACCCCAAAAACCGCTCCGCCTTGCCGTACCAGCAAAATAGGCCTGCCCTTAACACGCACAGGCTTCATGTGGCCTTCCTTGAGTTCACTCTCTTTAATTGAGGACACAAAACCATCCTTGCTCATACTTCCCGCCTCCCAATACCTTTCTTGCTAAAGTTCAAAAACCTTGTCTATACTTTACATGCCCACTCATATTAAAAAAGGAATATTTACGAATAACAACGCCTAAACCTAACTCCCGCGTCCTTCCAAGAATCCATCTCCACCAGTAGCAAAGCAACTACATAAAATCGTTAAATATGAAAACTTTAATAACTAAAAACTACTTTATCAGGAAATCATTCCAACGTTGAAGGGAAGATGATTTGAAAAAGATAATAACTATTGTAATTATTGCAGCTTTAGTTTTAGCTGCGTTTAGTATGTTGTCTACGCAAAGTGTGAAAGCAGGCACATCTGAAGTCAGTGTTCTTTCTCACAGCTGGTATGTTGCCCCATCAAACACTGTTCTGGCATCAGAACATGGCGATTTGATCGTCGTCGGTGAAGTAGAGAATGTGGGTTCAAACATCATAGGAAACGTAACTGTCGAAGGCACTGCTTTCAGTTCCACCGAACAGAAGTTGGCCACAACTACCACCCAAGCATTCGTGTATGACATGCGTCCTACTCAGAAAGCTCCGTTCTACTTGGACTTTACTGCTGCAAGCAGCGCTACAGACGACCTAAGCTGGGTCCCTTCAGTCAGCTCTGTCTCTGTTACAGTTACTTCCGTTACTGATACCACTGCCAGACAATATACAGGTTTGACGATTCCATATGGCAGCTCTCCTTACCTCCCTGGCAATGGCAGCTACATTGTTGTAGGAACCATTGTGAACACTGGCAACCAAGTGGCTCAACATCCCTGGGTCGTTGCAACATTTTATAACAGTAGCGGGACAGTTATAGGTTTGAATTACACGGATTATTTAGCTAGCTCGATGGCCCCTGGCGGCGCAGTAGAATTTTTCGCAACACCCGCAGATGACACATCTCAATTAACAAGTGAAATAGCAAATTACACATTAATGGTTGATACATTAACCTTGACGAATTCTGCATCATCACAGCCTACTTCTTCTCCCACCCCTCCACCTTCAACATCAACAGTACAATTCCCAACATTGCCCATAGTAATCGTAGTAGTGATCGTTGTAGTTGTCATCGCCGCTTTGATGTTACTAAGAAAACGCCAAAAACTACCTCCACCACCCCCACCGCCACCCTCACCGCCAATGCCCTAACAGTTTCCAAACCCATTCCTTTTTCTTTTCATATCATATTCCTGTCTTCATGAAGCTCCAGTAATTAGGCGAACACATATGCCAGAAATGCGATTGCAATTGAGAGCATGCTTAAGGATCTCATAGTACCCAATTTTCGCATAAAGTTTTAACCAATACTGCTACCCGCTCCTTACTGCTTTCTATTTTCAAACGGCATTAGGTCGCTAAACGCAAGAAATACAAAAACATAAATGCCGTAGGTTTTATAACGCTTTTTTCAAAGCTGGTGTTGCATAGGTACCAACCAATCCCTGTTGAAAGCGGTAAAAATTTTGGTATGGGTACCAATAACAAGTATGGGGGAATACTAATTACATTTTCTTCAGAAAGTAACGCAATGACGAATTTAGGTTGCCTGTTGATTTCCATTCCTATTATTATGCAGTTCAGATAATCTAAGGATTGTCTCCTTGTAAACCTGAATCGCATCCAAATACTCACTTATCTCAATATGCTCATCCAAGGTGTGATCAAGATGTGAGTCACCTGGACCATAAGTGACTATTGGCAAGTTCATGGCTTTGCCAAGGATGTTCATGTCGCCGGTGCCTGTTTTGCGCAGAAGCGTTGCAGGCTTGTTCAGCACTTTTCTAACAGACGAAGACAGGACATGCACTATTGGCGAAGTCTTGTTAACTTCGAACGGCTCAACGGTGTCTAGAACGGTTGCTTTCACTGCAACCTTTGGATTGGCAGCTTGGTACTTCGCAATTATCTTCTCTATCTGCTCAAAAACCTGAGCCGTGGTAAACTGTATTGGCACTCGAACGTCAAGGTGCATCTCAGCCTCAAAGGGAACAACAGACGTTGCTCTGCCACCCATAACTTTAACCAAACATGCCGTAACCGCATTAAATGGGCTTTCCGAAGGATCCAACGACGGATATGAAGAAGCATTTTTAATTAGTCCCCAAACCTCATACGCTTTCTCCAAGGCATTATCGTAAAGCCAAGGCGTAGAAGAATGCCCCGTCTCAGTTTTGCAAACGATTTTGAGCTGGATTTGCCCTTTGTAGCCAATGGTTACGTTCTCAACGCCGCTGGGTTCACCGAAAATAGCGTAGTCAGCCTTAATTCCCTGAGTTATCAGATGCTTCACACCACGGCTGGTAGCTTCCTCTTCCACAACACTGGCAACCAAAATTTTACCCTTAAACTCAGGCTCCTTAGCAGCCGAGACTGCAGCCATAATCATTGCGGCAAGCGGACCTTTCGCGTCCACGGCGCCTCGAGCGTAGATTTTGCCTTCTTCAATCCGAAGCGGCAGATGCCCAGCCACCGTATCCATGTGCCCGCATAATAGGATGACTGGTTCGCCCTCGCCGACAACGCCTATAACGTTTCCGATGGCGTCTTTGCCAACCTCAAAACCCATCCGCTTCATTTCATAAGCTAGGAAGTTGGCTGCGTCCTCTTCTTTTCCTGAAGGACTGTAAATGCCCAGAAGGTTAGTTAGGAACCGTACTGCTTGCTCGCTCATTTTCCTCTTCCCCCAAAACCTCATCCAGAACCGAGACTGCCCGATCGATCTGTTCTTTCTCAATCACCAAGGGCGGCAACAGTCGAACCACGGTTCTTCCAGCATCCAGCACCAAAACACCTTTTTCCGCCGCTTTAAGAATTACGTTGTGAACATCGAAGCGCAGTTCCATGCCAAGCATTAATCCTAAGCCGCGAACTTCCTTGATGATTTTATGCTTAGCCTGCAAGCCTTCCAGCTGAGCCTTGAAATACTTGCCCATAACGGCTGCTCGGTCAGTGAGTTTTTCTTCTACAAGCGCATCTATGGCGGCGCATCCTGCGGCACAAACCAGCGGGCTTCCACTGAAAGTGGTCGAGTGTTCACCTACTTTAAGCGCTGACATAATGTTCTCCTTGGCAACGGTTATGCCGATTGGTAAGCCGCCTGCAAACGGTTTCGCCAAACACATAACATCGGGCGTAACACCCCAGTTCTGGCACCCGAACAGTTTGCCCGTGCGCCCGAAACTGGTTTGCACTTCATCAAAGATTAACAAAACATTCTTTTCATCGCAGATTTGCCGCACTGCCTGCAAGTAACCGTCAGGTGGAACGCGAACGCCGCCTTCACCGCGGATTGGCTCCATCAAGACTGCGGCTGTTTTCTCAGTTATGACTTCACGGATTTTATCGGCGTTGTCAGGGGCTACATGCTTGAACTCGGGAACAAGCGGCATGAAAGGCTCGCGGTATTTCTTGTCCCATGTTGCTGATAAGGCTCCCATGGTTTTGCCATGAAAAGCACCCATCAGAGCAATTATTTCTGGTTTGCCCGTGTATTTGCGGGCTAGTTTTATAGCGCATTCGACGGATTCGGCTCCACTGTTTGAAAGGAACGCTTTGTCTAAGCCTTTCGGCGTTATCTGCACAAGTTTTTGTATGAATTCTGCTCGTTTGTCGTTGTAGTAGCCGCTGTGACATGTAATAAGCTGCTCTGCCTGAGCTTGGATGGCTGCTACAACTTTTGGGTGGCAATGCCCCAGTAACGCTACGCCGTAGCTGCTTGAACAATCCAAGTATTCTTTGCCATTTATGTCCCAGACAAGCGCGCCTTTGCCTTTTGTTAGTACGATTGGTTTTTTGGAGAAAACATTCGCCATGAACCGATTTTCAATATCCATTATGTCTTTGTCATTCACTAGTTATCACTGTACCAACCTTATGATTCAAAGCACAACTAATAGGCTGATTTCCCGTGCCCGCGGTAACTAAGACTTCCTTGACGCCCTGGTTTAAAGCTTCTAGCGCCGCGTGGACTTTGGTGCTCATGCCTTGCCCAATGCTTGACATGACTTCTTTAACCTCAGTTGCGCTAATTTTTGGAACGCACTCGCCCTTGAGCATTAAGCCCGCCACGTCGGTGAGCAGGATTAAGCGGTCTGCTTTAAGGGCGCCCGCGATTATGGCGGCTGTTCGGTCACCGTCCACGTTGAGCGGTTCAAAATCTTGGCTAAGCGCTATAGGCGTCACAATTGGCACGTAGCCTTTTTCAAGCAGAAGGTTTAGCAGTTCAGAGTTAACTTGAGTTATTTTTCCAGTATAGCCACCATCGATAACTTTTTTTCTGCCCCGTTCGTCGATGTGGATGAGTTTGGTTTTTCGTTCAGCTTTCAAGGTTGCCGCATCTAAGCCAGTTATGCCTACAGCTTGGATGCCTTGGCTTTGCAATGCTAAAACGATTTGCTTGTTGATTTTGCCTGCCATAACCATAGTGTAAATCTCAATTGTTTCTTTGTCGGTGTAGCGGCTTCTGAACCCTTCTGGCGAAATTATGAATTTTTGTTCTTTGCCAAGTTTAGAGGCGATTTCGGTGACTTCTACGCCTCCGCCGTGCACAAGGATGACCTTGTTGTCTTTGGCTACGTCTTTTAGGTCGGCGACTAAATCTTGCGATGCGCCCTCTTTGAGTATGCTTCCACCTATCTTAATTACAAGCAGCATAGCTATCACATCGGATGGAAACCAGTACTCTTTAGCCCAGTTGTCTCATCAATGCCCATTAGAATGTTCATGCATTGTACGCCTTGACCTGCTGCACCTTTGGTCATGTTGTCGAGGGCTGAGAAAAGCAAAAGCCGATTCGCATGCTCATCTATCTCGAAGCCGATGTCACAGTAGTTTGTGCCCATGGTCACTTTCGGATCAGGCAACTGATACGGCCCCTTCTGATATTTCACCAAGCGTATGAACGGTTCACTGCCATATTGTCCGCGGAGAGCTTTCCAAATGTCTTTGCTGGTTATGGGTTGTTTGGGGAAAGTGTAGATAGTGGCGAGGATACCGCGTACCATGTTTACAGCATGCGGAGTGAACGAGATTTTTACGTGTTCATTAGTTAACGCGTTAAGTTCCTGCTCTACCTCGGCGATGTGGCGGTGCCCAACGACCTTGTAGGGTCGCACTCCGCTAAACCGCTCTGGATGATGCGATGAGATGGAGGGTTTGCTGCCGCCGCCGGAAGAACCAACTTTTAGGTCCACTACGATTTTGTCTTTGTCAACAAGCCCAGCTTTCACTATAGGCGCTAAGCCCAAAATGGCGGATGTCGCCATGCAGCCTGGACAAGCAACGAGCTTAGCGTTCTTTATTTCTTCCCGATGAAGTTCTGGCAGGCCGTATGCCGCTTCTTTGAGCATTTCTGGGTGGGCATGTTTCCAGCCGTAGTAAGTTTCGTAGTCGGCTGGGTTTTTGAGGCGGAAGTCAGCGCTCATGTCGATTACTTTTAAGCCTACCTCTAAAAGTTTAGGAACTAAATTAACTGAGCCTCCGTGTGGGGTTGCGGTGAAGATTAAGTCACAGTTTTTCTGCAACTCAGCCATATCTTGAGGAACAAATTTTAGCTGTGTCAATCCTCGCAGGTTAGGGTGTACGTTGAAGACGTATTCTCCTACGCTTTGGCGTGAAGTAACCGTAGTTACCTCTGCTTGCGGATGAAGAAGCAACAGCCGCAGGAGTTCGCTGCCAACGTATCCTGAACCGCCGATTATTCCAATTCTCAACATTGCTGTTTACCTTTTTTGATTAATGGTCAATTAGGCTTTGGGCGCCTCTCAAGAGTGGAACCGCCACGTTGAGGCCTGTTGCGAGCCGAGTGTTCTCCCAGAACTCTGGGCAAGAATTCGACTCATGAAACACCAAGGCACTCTTATTTTTTTCTACGTTTTCTTCAATTATCTTTTTAACATTTTCGTAATGCTCACTATTCGCATAGCCTTGGAACGCTTTTTCTAGTTTACTGTTCCATGCTTGGAAGGCAGTTAGGCGAGTCTCATCCTGCTTAACCCTTTGAACAGGCAAAAACGCTCTTCCTGCCTTATCAAGTTCACCTTTAATGTAAGCGTCGTCAACCGATTTGTTTTCTTTAACGTTTACCATGGCGTCTAAAGCGAAAATCCACGCTTCGCTGCCTTTGCCGAGGGTTTTGCCACATTTCACCGCCAACTCCTGAATGCTTTTGGGTAATTTGGCGCCGAAAACCAAGTTGCCCAAGAAAGTGTTTGTTCTAAAATCCTTAAAGCCGGCTCTTGCCATTGCGGTGTGATAGCAAAAGGGTTGTTTACCTTTCTCTTTAGAAACGATTATTCTTAAATCGTAAAACCATTTCTGAACCAGTTCCTGCGCGACTACGCCGACAGGGTTGATTATTGAGGGTCTGGTTTCTTGGATGTTAATGATGAGTTCTTCTTGGCTTTTTGCTAGCATGATCATTTTGCCGTGGGTTCCAGCGTCGGCTTTAATCACTATGCCTTCGGAGAGAGGGATTTCTTGTTGAAACAGTTCTGCAATGTCTTTCTCGTTGTGAATTTCTTTGCCGTTTTTCATGGTGTCGGTTGGGTCGCATGGGACGTAGACTGTTTTGGGGATTGGGATGCCTTCTTTCCATAGGTTTAGCAGAGTGCGTAGTTTGCTGTAGCAGATGAATTCTATTTGAGAGCTGTTTAGTGTTTTTTTGCCGAGTTGTTCCATGGTGTATGAGGCTTGGAGGCGGCGGTTTTTGCTTTGCGCGCGGTTAAGTACGACAGCCGTGTCTTTGATTATGCTTGTGTAGTCTTTGCCTTTAGTTTTAGCGCTGAAACCTTCTTTAGAGATTGATAAGGCGATTTTTCTGAATGGCAGAAAAGTAAGGTCAATGCCTAATTGTTGTGCAGTAAGTTTTATGCCGTTTTCGTCGTTTTCTGACCGCTCATATAGGAGTGCTATGCTCATCGCTTTTCTGCTTCCATCAAAAAAATTAATTCAAAAAACTGATTTAAATAATGAAGGCGCTTTAGGGATACTGTTTATTCGCCCCAGTCTTCTCCTTCAATGGTTAATTCTTGAAGGTCGACGCATCCGCCTTTTACTTGCTTAACTTCAAGTTCAAGTCCGCATCCGGGACAGCTTAGAATTTCTCCCTTCTCTGTGTCTACTGGAACATCAAGCTCTGCATCGCAGTCAGGGCATCTTGCCTTGTTTATAACCTTCACCTCTTGAGGGTTTGCATTTACTGGTTTAATCATTTTTTATTCGTCACTTTATTTTATTCGGAAATGTCTTTTTCATTAATTCGACTTTCAATTTAAACATTGTGACTTATTTGTTACAACTTGGATTGTTAATGTTCCATTTGGTGCAGCTAACAAGCATACAAAGGGCGTAATAAACCGAAAAACGCACAATAAACAGGTAAGCACAACGAAATCCGCATCACACTTCAAGCGCTAAATAGGGAAAACGTTAAATTTTTCCCACAGCAATAGCATTCGGCGACAAGAAATGGATGAAAAAGACAAAGAAATAATCAAACTCCTAAAAGATGACGCAAGAGCAGGCTACGGCGAAATAGGCGCTAAAGTAGGCTTATCTGAAGGCGCTGTACGGAAAAGAATCAAAACATTAAGCGACGAAGGAGTAATACGCAAATTCACGGTTAAAATTGGCGTTGCAGAAGGCGCCCAAGCCATAACTTTACTCGCAACCAACCCAGCCCATCCAACACAGGAAGTGTCAAAGAAAATCCAAACAATCCCAAATGTTGAAACAACCTATGAAGTCAGCGGCGAATATGACATCGTAGCAGTCATCAGCGGAATGAACATGACAGAGGTAAACGAGTGCATAGAGAAAATCCGCATGGTTGAGGGCATAGTGAAAACCAACACCATGATCGTCCTACGCAGCTCTTAACCACGGTTTTATTATTGTTACTTTTCCACCAAAATTAGTCTTTTAACTCTGCTCTCAATTTCATCTCTGATTTCTCGGACTTTTTCGATAGGTTTACCTTTCGGGTCCTCAAGTTTCCAATCAACCGTTGGCTTAAAGAAGGGACCGGGGCAAATTCCTTGGTCGTTGCAGCCCATTGTAACAATCAAGTCTGCGTCTTGTGCCATCTGGAAAGTAAGCAGCTTTGGCTTATTCATGCCTATCTATCTCAGATTTTACTGAACATTCTTGATAAAGCAAGAAAAAGCGAGAAAAGGCATAACAAATTCTGTTGGTGAAAGTTAAATTCACTTTCACTTAACCCTCCACTGCTTAACACAGTAGTTTCTTGACTCATCTTTTAAGCAATCCAAAACCATAAGCGCAACCAAAAGTGATCCGCATATGAAAAAGAAAACAGCACTATTAGCTACCGAGGAAGACTTCTTAGTTGATTTAACGTTTCATGATGTTCCAGCTTCGCTCATTACCGAGTTTGCGGAAAAAATCGTGAGACCCTACTACAGCGGCAACTTGAACGCTGCAATACAAGACCTAATCAACAAAGCCCTATCAGAACAAGAATTCCTTCATTTTCACATAACGCATATCAAAAATTCCTTCGAGCGGTAGGAGATCAGTAAACCTGTCCTTTACATGGCTTGCTTGCCTATACAGGCTCAATAGTCATCACTTTGACGCTCAGATTCACTATCACTATACTACCAACAGCCAAAAAGGCATCGGAAGCGAGCACATTGTCTGGAAAACACAATAAAGAGCTAAAACAATGGGAAAACGTGCAATAAGCATGACAAACCGTGCAACAACCGGTTATCGCAACAATAGCACGTGACTTCTCTCAAACACGCAAAGTCTCAAACCAATATCCAAATATGCGGACAAAGTTAAAATTGTTCTTCTCAGTCCTCGACCAAAATATTTAAGGCAAGAATCAACTAGCTTTGAACCATGGCAATATACAAACAGCCAGTTTATTATGAGATTGCGTTTAGTTTCATAGATGCCAAGAAGCAAGTGAACTTGTTTGAAAAGTTTATCAAAAAATACAGTAAGATAAAGGTTAACAGGATTTTGGATATCGCCTGTGGTCCAAGCTTGCAGCTGAGAGAAATTGCAGAGAGGGGTTATCAAGCAATAGGCTTAGACCTGAGTGTCGAGATGTTAGATTATCTTAATCAAAAATCAAAAGAAAAAAATTCAAATTGCAAACGGTCAGAGCGGATAAGGCAAACTTTTCTTTGCGGGAAAAAGTAGATTTTGCATTTATAATGATGGGCTCTTTCGTCTTCAAAAATAACGATGAACTGCTAAGACATCTAGATTGCGTATCAAATTCTCTCAATTCAGGAGGACTGTATCTAATTGAAAATTTGTGTTTAGACTGGACAAGGATATGGTCTATACCCCAACGCTGGACCTCGGAAAGAAATGGAATCAAGATTGAAACAACCTACAAGCCGGAGTTAAGAGACCTTCTTGCTCAGACCTACGAGGAGAAAATAACCTTAGAGGTTGATGATAATGGCAAGAAATCAAGCCTTTTGGAAACACATGTTTTGAAATACGTGTTTCCTCAAGAATTCATGTCTATCGTGAAATTAAGTGACCAGTTCGAATTCATAGGTTGGTTTGAACGTTCTAGGCTTAAAAAACTGAAAGAAGCAAAGTCAGATAATATTACTATTCTAAGAAAAAAATAGTTATGGATAAGGTCATCGCAAAGTCCAAAAAATGAAAGGATACCATTTAAGCGCCTTCGGCGCACACACGAAAATCGTAAACAGTAAAAAAGTTGATCCCTAAAACGATTTGGAGACTGCTAAACTTCTTTAAAGCTAAGACGCCTACCTCAAAGATGCGCAATAAACAATTGTCTGGACAATCGCAATAGCATTTGTTTGGACAAAAAAATTTACTCCAAGCCCTGGCTCAATAGTCTCAACTATTGCCCTGCGATTAGTCGCAACTAAAAAATCTAGATTAAACTGCTTTATCTTATTTTCTCAATTTTTTCAACAGCACTACTTGTCCCGAGATAAACAATATCAGTCAACCCGACAAAAAAACCTGTTTCCACAACGCCAGGAATCATCTTCAGCTTTGCATCTAACTCTCCAGGTTTAGCTATCTCACCAAAATTTGCGTCTAAAATGGCGTTTCCATTATCAGTTATTACTGGACCAAGCTTGCCTTTGCCTTCACGCAAAACAGGCTTTCCACCAGCAGCAATGATTTTTCGTTTCACAAGCGAAATAGCAAAAGGCAAAACTTCTATGGGCACTGACTGATTGTTTTCACCTAACACCTTCACCTTTTTCTGCTCGTCGGCAATGATAATGTTAAGTTTAGAGGCTGCAGCAACAATTTTTTCTCTCGCCAGCGCTGCACCCATACCTTTGATCAGATTTAATTCAGGGGTTATTTGATCCGCCCCATCAATCGTCACATTTATTTCTGGATGCTCATCCAACGTTGTTATCGGAATTCCACAATCAACAGCTAACAAGAAAGCTTGATAAGAAGTGGGAACACCCATGACGTGCAGTTTTTCGCGTTTCATTTTTTCGCCTAGTGCTTCTATGGCAAACGCAGCTGTGCTTCCGCTTCCTAAACCCACAATAAAGCCGTCCTTAACATGTTTAACCGCTTCTAAGGCTGCTTTTCGTTTTGCCTCTTGAATTGGCTCAAGGTTAGCTTTCAATTTCCATTTGCCCCAGTTTATCTAAAACTTTCTCAACTTCACTTCTAATGGATTCTATTCTTTTTTCAGCTTCAGTTTTAGCGTCAGGTTTTTCTTCTGGCGGTTTCCGCTTCTTTTTCTGCTTTTCTTCGCCTGCTTCCTCTTCTTCCTCATCCTCCATTTTTTCCATCTGCGGCGCGGACATTTGTGTGGGCAATTTTACAGGTATCTCTGTTATCGGTTTAACATCAATTTTTGTTCTAAGCTCTTCAACCTTTGATGTTAATTCACCGAAGCGTTCACTGAACAGCTTCATTAGATCTTCCTGCATGCCTTCAAGATCGTGCAATGCAACTATTGTTTCATCTTTTGAGATGGATTCTTTAATAGACATCATTCTTGCCTTGTATGTTCCAGCAAGTTTTTCCCGTTCTTGTTCTGAAATTTTCCCTTCCGCTTGTGCCTCATATAAGTGCCGTAGTGCATCGCTTAAAATCTCTCTTTCTAAATCAAGCATCCGCAGCTCATCTTTTGCGTTAGAAGCGGTTGTTGTTTGGACGCTTTTGGAGATTCTGAAGGGTGAACCAGCAAATTCAAGGCTTAGATTATCTGTTTTTTGAGGTTTTTTCCGCGAGGGTTTTTCCCCCAGTTTTCTCATGGCATAAATAACTATCCCGCAGGCGATGATTATCACTACCGCTACTGCAGTGACTGTTAATGGGTCATCGTACCAAGCCATGCCAAGCTGTCCTCGATATCTTGATTGCGCACCATGTATATATAAATTAATACAAGCGTTCCATACAGTTTTCCAACTTTAAATATTGAATACGTTCCGAATATGCTGTTTTTGCTTTTTACTTGCGCTTTTTCAAGTGCCCCAATAATTGAGAACGATGTTGCAACGCTGATTAGTCCGCCAACAATCATCCAGCGACCTCAAACAGTCACGCTAACGTAGGCGAAAACTGAGGCGCAAAAAAAAGCTGATTAAGGCAAGGTTAATTGTGAAGTGTGTTCTCTTTGTTTGTGATTCAACCATGCAGTAACACTACTTTACAATTCAGCAACACTGCACACAATAAAACCTTCTAACAACATTCAATTTAACGCCATTGCCGATATAGTTAACCAAAAGAGTATCATTAAACGGACGCTTAATGGAGCGCATCTGCCCCCAAACAGGATAATTTATCTTTAGCAAGTTACCATTTTCTCTTTAGGCAGAACACTGCATTTGCGAGTTTAGAGCAAAATGGTTGCTATAGAGAAACCTAGGCTTGTAGTTTTCGACGTTGAAGGAGCGCTTATTCCAAAAAACCGCTTCTTTTTCGAAGTAGGAAAAAGCTTAGGCTTAATTAAGCTGATCAAGCTCCTTTTTTACGGTTTTCTCTATGAAGCAGGCATTTTAAAACTGGAATCAGTGTTGAAGCATATTTTTAAAGAATTAAATGGGGTTAAGCTTGAAACTTTAACTTTAATTTTTGGAAGAATTCCTTCAACGCCCTTTTTGAAAAACATTTTTTCTCAAATAAAAATGAGAAATTGCAAGATTGCTTTGATTAGTTCTGGGTTGCCAACAGTTATTGTTAAAAAATTAGCTAATGCAGTTGGTGCAGACTATGCCTATGGCATTGAAGTTGAAACCAAAGATGGCAAGTTAACTGGTAAAATCTGGGGCGACGCCATTGAGCCGAATGGGAAACTGAAAATTTTATCGCAAATTTTAACCACTGAAGGCTTACGGTTAAGCGATTGCATCGTTGTCGCTGATGACAGAAACAACCGTTGCGTTTTTTTGCCTGGAATGTTGAAAATCGGTTTTAATCCCGATTTTGTTATAAGAGTTAAAGCTGACAGGGTAGTGAATGGCAAACTTTCTGCAATCTTGCCCATCATTGATGGGAAACCACATAAGCGTTCTTTTCCGTCAACGAACGATTTTGTAAGAGAAGATATTCATGCTTCTGGATTTTTTATGCCAGTTATCGCCAGTTTAATAGGTGTTCCCATAGTTGGCGCTTTAATTTTCACGATAGCATTGATATACACTATATCGGAACTTTGGCGTTTAGAAGGAAGAGAATTTTCATTCATTTCGGCGGTTACACGCCATGCTGCCTCTCAATCAGAATTGCGCGGCTTTGCAGCGGCGCCATTGTACTTTGCTTTCGGTATTTTGTTTACTTTGCTTGTGTTTCCTGCACCTGCAAGTTATGCCGCCGTTGCTATGTTTTGCTTAGGCGATAGCGTTGCTTCACTTTTTGGCGGTCTTATTTCTACGTCTTTACCATTTAACAAGGCGAAAACTTGGGAAGGTTCGCTGGCTGGTTTCTTTTTTGCGTTTTTAGCTGGCACGTTTTTTGTTTCGCCGTTATTGGCTTTTATTGGGGCAGCGATTGCTATGACCGTTGAGGTTCTTCCTTTACCAGTGAATGATAATGTGCTGGTGCCAGTAATTACAGGAGCAGCGTTGACGCTGCTGATCTGATGCTTTGTATTTTCTGAAAAGAAGAAAAATACTTCATCATCATCAACAACAAAAGGAATTACTGCCTTAAGATAATCCTTGACAAATTATTTCTTGTTTTGAGAATTGACCAGGCAAATTTTTTGCTGGTGGCTTAGCTTTTTTACTTCTTTTTCACGTTTAATCGCGTTGCTTCTTGAATCAAACAGTTCAAAGTACGCAAGCCTTTGCGGTTTGTGCGCTTTTGTGTATTTTGCGCCTTTGCCGTTTTGATGCAGTTTTGTTCTTGCATCTAAGTCCTTGGTGTAACCTGTGTAGAAGCTTCCGTCACTGCATAGTAAAATGTAAACGTAAAATGACATTTTGTTTTATTGCTCCTCAGTTTGGGGCGGCAGGTAATCGTAAACGATGCCTTTTTGCATGGCTCTTTTGAGGTAAGCTTCAGGGTCGATTTCTTGGACTTTTGCCCAGTCAACGTCGATTATGTAGGTTTCCTGTATGCGTGCATTTCGTATTTCTTCAATGGTGACTGGCGGTTTATGGTAGTATGCGTCACAGAGCTTTTTTATCTGCATTATTTCTTGGTCGGTTCGGTTTCTTGGAGGTTTAGCCAATGCACGGGGAAAAGGCAGAATATAGTGGGGTGGTACGCCTAACGCGAATTTTCCTGCAAAATTGCTGTACCTTATTATCTTGCTTGCCAACCTTGCAGTAGTGTAAGTTAATGGAGCCAAAGCGTTTTCAGGAGGAATATAACCAGTTTCTACTTCAACGATTAGGTTTCCGTAGCCTTTTATGGCGTACAAATCACAGGTTAAAATTTCGTTTAACGGATATTCAAGTTGAACTTCGTAGCCTTTTTGGATTAGGTATTTGGCGCAAACAAGTTCCATCACGGAATGGTTGATTTTTAAAATGTTTTCTTTTTGCAGCTTTACCAGCCAGTCTTTTAGCATGTTAAGTTTGTTTTCAGCTTCTTTTCCAGAATCCTTTGTAAGCCTTGATACTAGAACCGTTAAATCTTGCTCGAATTTTTGCCTGTTACTCATTTGCTGTTTCCTTGCCAATTGGTCTGGCAACCATTAACCTATTGGTTTTAGAATATATAAAGCCAGAAAACGTTTAGCGACCAACTATTCTTAGAACAGTTGTCAACATTAACTAATCGGCTTAGTGGGTCTCTCGCGATGCATCAACAGGGGTAATCTTTGCGGTTTAGTTAACGGCTGGCTGACTTTGCTGGTTGCTTTAGGCTTAGACTCAACTTGGCACTTTTTACGTGTAGAAGTAGTCAGTAAATAGTAGTCCCCCCTCCCCTGTTTGTTGCGTTTGTTTTGGGTTGGTTTTTTGGTTTAGGGTTTGAATTGGGTTTAGTTGCGGTGGAAAAAGGCGTAAAAAGGCAGGGGTTTACGGGATTCGAGTGCGGATGATTTAAGGTTTTAAGGTAGCGAGAACTAGCCTTGTAGAGTTAACATCAACCTCAACAATCTTGCAATTTTTAAACTCTTTACCTTCACCCAAAATATTCTTGACTACTACATTGTCGCCTTCAACTTTAACGTAAATAACATCCTTGAATTCCACTTTTCCGTTTAAGATTATGTCGAATTCACACATAAGGTTTCACTACATTGGAAAAAGGAATTCTGGGTTATAAGTGCTTTTATCAACACACCTAATTAGTCAGGGAAAATCTTAGTGCTCTGTAGCCGTCTTTATTCTCCCTTCTTGGAAATCAAGTTGTAGGTTGGCTTTGGTAAGTTAATTATTGACAAAAAGTTGTAAACAAATGAGACTGACACCGTAAACCTTTTATTTGTACAATGGTCTACCTTTAAGGAACGTGGAATTTCAAGAGGAATTAAGATGAGGGATCGTCACCTCAATAGCTGGAATCGTCGGGTACTTATTCTTTGATTTTTCCAGGGAACTCTCTGAAACAGCCATTGAAAAATTTTCAAACCGATCTTTCTGCAGACGAGAGTATAGTTATCAAAAAGGAGAAGCAATGAAATGACTAAAATGTCTGGTGCAAAGGCACTGTTAGAATCCCTTGAACGACAAAATGTGGACGTCATATTCGGCATCTTAGGCGGAGCAATACTGCCTGTCTACGATGCATTATGTGGCAACACAAAAATTAGGCACATTCTCAGCAGACATGAGCAAGGAGCAGCACACGCAGCCGAAGGCTATGCCAGAGCCAGCGGACGAGCAGGAGTGTGCATGGCAACCTCAGGACCAGGAGCCACTAACTTAGTCACTGGAATAGCAAACGCGTACATGGATTCCTCACCAGTAATAGCTTTAACAGGGCAGGTTCCTTCGACGGGCGTTAACACTTCTTACATGATTGGCAGAGACGCATTTCAAGAAGCAGACATCATCGGCATCACTACACCAATCACCAAGTACAATTGTCAACCGCGAACAGTCGCTGAAATCCCAATAGCCGTTAACACTGCCTTCCACATAGCAACCACAGGCAGACCAGGACCAGTCCTAATTGACTTACCAAAGGACGTGCAAGCTGGAACCGCCGATGTTGAATTCACAAACAAAATTGATGCCCGAGGATACAAACCCGTAATCGAGCCAGATTTAGCAAAAATCAGCGAAGCTGTCAATTTGCTTGCAAAAGCTGAGAAACCAATCATACTGGCAGGAGGCGGAGTCATAATCTCCAACGCGTCAGATGAACTTATGCAAATGTCAGATTTGCTGATGGCGCCAGTAGCCACAACTTTGATGGGCAAAGGTGCCTTCCCTGAAGGTCATCCCTTATCAGTTGGAAGCATCGGAATGCATGGAAACCCAGCGGCAAACAAGCTAATGGGTGAAGCTGACGTGCTGTTGGCTGTTGGAACAAGATTCTCTGACCGCGCAACAGCAAACTTGGACACTTTCTGCGCCAACGCCAAAAAGATTCACATTGACATTGACGCCGCAGAAATTGGAAAAAACATCGAAGTCGACGTGCCCATAGTTGGCGACGCCAAAACCTCTATGAAACTATTACATGCTGCCTTAACGAAGAAACTGCGCAAAAACGAAAGCAGCACTTGGACAAAACGAGTTAAAGAAGCCAAAGAACAACTAAGCCCACTGCTAAAAGAGATGCCTAAAGACCTGTTACCAAAAGCGTTATTGACGGAGCTTAGAAGACTACTGCCTGAAAATACCATAGTCACCACAGAAGTCGGCCAAAATCAAATGTGGTCAGCTCTATACTTTAAAGCATTAAAGCCGAGAACGTTCATTAGCTCGGGCGGGTTGGGAACAATGGGTTTCGGTTTTCCAGCAGCGCTAGGAGCGAAAGTTGCCTGTCCAGACAGGCCTGTAGTGGACATAGCGGGCGACGGCAGTTTCTTAATGACTGAACAAGAACTCGCGTGCTCTGTAACGGAGAACATCCCTGTCACAGTCATAGTGCTGAACAATTCGGTGTTAGGGATGGTTGCGCAGTGGCAAAGAATGCTCTACAAACGCCGCTATATGGCAGTTAACTTGGGAAATACACCTGACTTTGTGAAGCTGGCAGAGGCTTACGGAGCACAAGGCTTCCGAGCAAGGTCAATGGAAGAATTCCAAAAAGCCGTAAAAACCGCGCTAAACAGTAAAGTTACAACTGTAATCGACGTGCCTATCGGCTCAGAGCAGGACGTTGTGCCCTTTGTGCCTCCAGGCTGCGGTTTACCACAACAGAGAGGTGACTACTAAATGGAAGTTGAAAAAACAAAAATAATCTCCGTACTTGTCGAAAATAAGCCAGGTGTACTCCACGGAGTATCCAACCTGTTCCGACGCAGAAACTTTAACATTGAAAGCATCACCGTCGGTCCCACTGAAAAGAAAGACTTAGCACGCATGACAATAACAGTCAACGAAGATGAAAAAACAATCGAACAAGTCATCAAGCAACTGGCAAAGCTCATTGATGTACTTAAAGTCGAGGAGCTAGAGCATGGAAACTTTGTCATGCGGGAACTGGCTTTGATAAAAGTTAGCGTGCCAAGCCCCAAAGAACGCTCCGACATCATAAACTGCGTAGAAGTCTTCAGAGGACGAATCATAGACGTTTCAACCGACAGCTTAACCGTAGAAATCACAGGAACACCCGACAAAATCGACGCATTCCTAAACCTGATGAAAACGTCCGGCGTCATTGAACTTGCAAGAACAGGCATAACCGCACTGGCACGAGGAGCAAAATCAATAAGAATCGACGAATAAATCGTCTCTCCGAACGGAAACCCTTAACTTTCAGTTTCTCAAAAATGAGAAATCTCAAAGCACTTAATGCAAATAAAAAGATAATTGTAACAGAAGCGAAAAAAACATGAATATAACAGAAAAAATATTGGCTAAAGCCTCAGGAAAACAAGTCGTACATCCAGGAGAAATTGTGGATGCAAACGTAGACATGATAATGGTACACGATTTAACTGGACCTTTAGCCGTTGAAGCCTTCAAAAAAATAGGCGTACAAAAAGTTTGGGATAACCAAAAAGTAGTGGTGATTCTGGACCACCAGGTGCCGGCTGAGTCCGTTAAAGCGGCAGAACTGCACAAGACCATGCGCCAATTCGCCAAAGACCAAAAACTACGCATATACGACATAGGCAGAGGCGGAATCTGCCACCAAGTCATGCCTGAAAAAGGGCATGTGGTTCCTGGAACAGTAATCGTAGGCGCTGATTCCCACACTTGCACCTACGGAGCCTTCGGCGCTTTCGCAACAGGAATAGGCTCAACTGAAGCAGCAGCAGTCTTTGCTACTGGAAAGATTTGGCTGAAGGTGCCTGAAGCGATTAAAGTAAACGTAACTGGGCAATTCCAAAAGTACGTTACACCAAAAGACCTAATCCTATCAATAATTGGACGCGTGAGAGTTGACGGCGCCATATACAAAAGCGCTGAATTCACTGGTCCAACAATAAAAAACATGAGCATAGCAGGAAGAATGACGCTGTGCAATATGGCTGTGGAAATGGGCGCCAAAAACGGCATCATCGAACCAGATGAAACAACTCGCAAGTTCCTAGAAGGCAGAACCAGCAAAACATTGCCCAACTTTGAATCATTGAAAAGCGACAAAGACGCAGTTTACGAGAAAACAGTGGAATTTGACGTCTCAAAGATGGAGCCACAAGTTGCATGCCCATCATCAGTTGACAACGTTAAGCCTGTTTCAGAAGTAGGCAACGTTCCAATCGAGCAGGCGTTTATTGGTTCATGCACCAACGGCAGAATTGAAGATTTACGCTTAGCCGCTCAAGTCCTAAAGGGCAAACGCGTAAAAGACAATGTTAGAACACTGGTAATTCCAGCTTCACAAGAAGTTTACAAACAAGCGTTAAACGAAGGCTTATTGGAAATTTTCACTGATGCAGGCGCAATAGTTTGCGGTTCGGCGTGCGGTCCATGCCTAGGCGGGCACATAGGATTATTAGCGTCAGGCGAAGTTTGCGTAAGCACTTCAAATAGGAACTTTATCGGAAGAATGGGCAGCGCCCAAGCCAGCGTATACTTGGCTTCTCCAGCAACGGTAGCTGCTTCAGCAGTCACAGGCAAAATCACTGACCCCAGAAAACTGGAGGTAAAAGCATGAATATGAAAATCAAAGGTCCAGCAATAAAATTCGGAAACAACATTGACACAGACGTTATTCTGCCTGGAAAATACCTGGTGTTGGTTGACCCTTACGAGTTAGCAAAACATGCCCTGGAAAGCTTGGACCCAGCGTTTCCTGAAAAAGCAAAAAATGGCGTAATTGTAGTGGGCGGCAAAAACTTCGGATGCGGCTCAAGCCGGGAACAAGCGCCACTAGCCCTAAAATACGCAGGCGTAAAATGCGTGTTAGCAGAATCTTTCGCGCGGATTTTCTTTCGAAACGCCATTAACATTGGATTACCAGTAATCGAGTGCAAAGGCATATCGGCTGCTGTCGAAACAGGTGACGAAATAGCCGTGGACGTTGAAGCTGGCAAGATAGAAAACATTTCAAGAGGCAAAAAGTTTCAAGTAGACAAGCTCCCACCATTCATAATTGAAATATTAGCGGATGGCGGATTAATCGAAAACCTAAGAAGGAGACTAAACAAAAAATGACAGAATACAAAATATCCCTAATCCCAGGCGACGGCATAGGACCAGAATTAACTGAAGCAACCCTAAAAGTCCTAGACTCAGCACAGAAAAAATTCGGATTAAAACTCAAAATTATTGAGGCTGAAGCGGGCGACGCAACCTTAGCCAAAAGAGGCGCCGCACTACCCGAAGACACAGTGCAAAAAATCAAAGAATCCCACGCTTGCCTAAAGGGTCCCGTAGGCGAAAGCGCAGCTGACGTCATAGTTAAACTCAGATTAATGTTCGATTTGTACGCTAATTTACGTCCATTAAAGGCTTACCCCAACGTTCCTGTTGCTCGACCCGACATTGACATGATGTTTGTTAGGGAGAACACTGAGGATGTTTACAAAGGCTTAGAATTCACCATTGGCAACGACACAACTCTGTGCCTAAGAGTAATTACCCGAAAGAATTGTGAACGCATAGCAAAAAAAGCTTTCGAAATTGCACGTTTACGCAATGGCAAAAAGAGGGTAACCGCCATACACAAAGCCAACGTTATGCGCGTAACCGACGGATTATTCGCTAGCATATGCCGCGAAACAGCGAAACAATACCCGGACATCGCTTTCAACGAATTATATGTGGATGCTGCATCAATGCGTCTGATAAAAGAGCCCCAAGTATTTGATGTGCTATGCACGTGCAACATGTTTGGCGATATCCTCTCCGATGAAGCAGCCCAACTTATCGGCGGATTAGGCATGGCTCCAGGCGCAAACATAGGCGACAACTTTGCACTCTTCGAACCCATACATGGTTCAGCACCAAACAGAGCAGGAAAACACACGGCAAACCCAATCTCCATGATACTATCCGCAAAAATGATGCTGGACTGGCTTGGCGAAAAATACAATGACAAAAAATGCATACAAGCGGGAAAATCAATAGAGAACGGAGTAGTACACGCATTACGTAACGGTCAAACTGTTCCAGACTGCGGCGGCAACACCACGACCGTGGGAATGGCAGAAGCCATTGCTGCAGCCCTAACAGTGAAAACTGGTTGAAAAAATGACAAATAAAACCTCAAAACGTATCCGTATTTTTGACACTACCCTAAGAGATGGTGAACAAACACCCGGCGTATCTTTAACCGCCGACGACAAGATTGAGATTGCACGCCAACTAAGCAAGCTAGGCGTCGACGTTATCGAAGCAGGTTTTCCAAGCTCTTCAGAAGGCGAAAAAAAAGTTGTCAAAGAGATTGCAAAAGCTGGGTTAGAACCAGAAATCTGCGCTCTGTCCAGAGCAACAAAAGGCGATATTGATGCAGCAATCGATTGTGACGTTGATTTAATTCATGTTTTTATTCCTACGTCGCCTGTGCAAATGAAGTACGCCGTGAACTTAACGCCTGAACAAGTGCTGTCTTCAACCGTGGAATCTATTGAGTACGTTAAGAAGCATGGTTTCAAATGCGAGTTTTCGCCAATGGATGCCACGCGCTCAGAAATGGTCTTCTTAAAACAAGTTTGCCAAGCAGCAGAGAAAGCAGGAATGGACAGCCTAAACGTTCCTGATACCGTGGGCATAATGATTCCTAAAACAACCATCAAACTCATTGAGAAACTAAAAAATGTAGTTAACGTTCCCATTAGCACACATTGCCACGACGATTTTGGCTTGGCAGTTGCAAACTCCTTAGCCGCAGTTGAAGCCGGCGCTACTCAGGTGCACGTTGCTGTCAACGGGTTAGGTGAGCGTGCTGGTAACGCTTCGCTTGAAGAAGTGGTTATGGCTTTGCATCTGATTTACAAGTACAAGACAGGCGTGAACACACGGTTATTATACGGCACTTCCAGACTGGTTTCATCGTTGACCGGCATATCTGTGCAAGCTAACAAGGCAATTGTGGGCGAAAACGCTTTTGCACATGAGTCAGGCATTCATACTCGTGGAGTAACGGAGAAGCCATTAACTTTTGAGCCAATAGACCCAGAGTTGGTCGGGCGCACAAGAAAATTAGTTGCAGGGAAACTAGCTGGAACACGCGGCATAAAAGCTGAACTGGAAGAGATAGGCATCCACCCAAGCGAAGAGCAAATAAAAGAAATTGTCCAACGCGTCAAAGAGTTAGGCGACAAGGGCAAGATGGTGACGGATGCTGATTTATTTGCGTTAACCTCTGCAGTTATGGGTGAAGTGATAGGTGAAGAAAAAATTGTTGACTTATGCGACCTAGCCGTCGTAACAGGCATCAAAGTAATTCCGACCGCTTCAGTCCGGCTAGTTTTGGATGGAAAAGAGTATATTGCGGCAGAAACAGGTGTAGGCCCAGTTGACGCTGTTTTAAAAGCCATCCAAAAACTAACTAATAACCTGGAAAATATACGGCTCAGCGAATATCGTCTTGAAGCAATCACAGGCGGCTCAAACGCCGTAGCAGAGGTCGTCATTAAAGTAGAGGACGAAAAAGGCAACATCGTTTCAGCACGTGCAGCCAGAGAAGACATCGTTATGGCAAGCGTTGAAGCAATGATAAACGGTATAAACAAGCTCTTGCTAAAGAATCGTAAGCAGGGAAACAAAAAGTGAAAGTAGCCTTCCAAGGCGAACGGGGCGCTTACAGCGAAAACGCAGTCTTCCAGTTCTTCGGGGCCGACGCACAGGTTAAACCCTGCAAGGACTTCAAGGACGTTTTTGACAGCGTATGCACTCAGGAAACCCAGTTCGGCGTCGTACCGGTCGAGAATAGCTTGGAGGGCAGCGTAACACAGAACTACGACCTCTTCCTGAAGTACAATTTGAAGGTGTGCGGCGAAGTTATCGTGAAAATCGAGCACTGCCTCATCGCAAACCCCGGCACTGCTTTGTCAGATATCAAAGTTGTTTACTCGCATCCGCAAGCGCTGGGACAGTGCCGAACCTTCTTGGAGGAGTTTGGACGCGAACTCATACCGACATATGACACGGCTGGCAGCGTCAAGATGCTTAAAGAAAAAGGCTTAAACAACGCTGCGGCGATTGCCAGCGAAAGAGCAGCTAACCTCTACGGCATGCACATCCTCGCCAAAGACATCGCGGACAACCCTGATAACTATACACGGTTCTTCGTCCTATCCACAGAGGATTCGCCTGCAACGGGTAAAGACAAAACCAGCATAATCTTCTCAGCCGCCCACAAGCCAGGCTCACTCTACCATGCACTAGGTGAGTTCGCCAAAAGAGACATCAACCTCACCAAAATTGAATCCCGACCAACCAAGCAAACGGCGTGGGAATACAACTTCTACTTGGATTTTGAGGGACACAGGAGCGAGAAACCGTGCGCTGAAGCTCTGAAAGCTCTGGAGAAGTACGCGGTGTTCATTAAGATTTTAGGCTCATATCCTAAAGCCAAATCGTCACAATAAGCTTAAATGGATGATTGTAACATATTTGTTACATATGGAACAAAAAGATTACAAACTTGAGGTAATAAATTTTCTTGTACAAGAGCGAGGGCATGTACGAGGAATAGCAAGTAAACTTGGCACAAATCACATGCTTATTGCAAGGAAAATAAATGAGCTGTCAAACGAAAACGTCGTTGATTTTCTTCAGGAAGGAAAAAACAAGACTTACTTTCTTAAAAAAACGGCAGAGGCGAGAGCATCCATTTTTATGGCAGAAAATTACAAATTGCTTCAAACCTTAGAGAAGTATCCACGTTTGCGGAATGTAATCGAAAAAATCCAAAGAGACCGAAAAATGTGTTTAGCGCTTCTTTTCGGGTCGTATGCGAAAGGCACTGCGTTAAAAGAAAGTGACGTTGACATTTATGTGGAAAGTAGAGACCTGAATCTCAGAAAAAATTTGAAATTGCTCGACTCAAAATTAAGCGTGAAAATAGGGGACTATGATAGAGCGTCCCCACTGATAAAGGAAATTGAAAAGAACCATGTAGTATTAAAAGGGGTTGAATATTTCTATGAAAAAAATCAGTTTTTTGAGTAAACTCAAAAGAGAAGGTAAACTGCAGCTAGTTTCACCAAGCGAAACGATAAAAGATTCCTACTTGAAAAAATCTGAAAGCAATCTTGCCTCCGCGAAAATCCTTCTAGAAAATGAGCGGCTTGAGGAATCCGTTTCTCTAGCATACTTTAGCATGTACAATATGCTAACTGCGATTCTCTTTCAGGTTGGAATAAAATGCGAGAACCATTCAGCAAGCATAATTTTGCTTAGTGCCCTTTTCGGTATAGACAACGAGAGTATATCTTCCGCAAAGGATGAGAGAATTGACAAGCAATATTACGTAGATTTTAGTGTAACGAGGGAAGACACTGTTGAATTGATAGAGACCGCAGAAGATTTCAACAAGAACCTTTTCGATTTCTCATCAAAAATGAATAGCCAGAAAATAAAGGATTACAGAAAGCGGTTTTTAGAGTTAGTTTGAGTCTGAATAACGTTTGTTTTAACAGGTAACGAGCAAGCAGTCTTCGTGAAGATTCTAGGCTCCTACCCTAGGGTCATATAGATACATTGACGTTTTTCTACTGGCTCAAAGTATTGCTTTATCAAGAATAAAGCGGAATGTTTTACCTTGATATATTTTGCCTAGTTCAATTTTCTCAGTATCTAATACCAGTTGTTTCAGATCAGGTCTAGCCTTCTCAAGAGTTTCAGAAGAAGTAACTTGAGGGTTGATCATTTTTTCGATTTCTGGGTAAGGATTGAGTTTGTAATACTCTTTCCATTCGATGTTTTGTAATTGAAGAAGACGATTTTTTAAAGTTTCAAGTCTTTCAAAGGTCGTCTTAGTACTTTTCAGTTTGTAAGCATATTTATCGCCTAGAAGCACCAATTTTTTATCACGCTCAGAAATCATCGCCTCGACCCAACTCTTTGCAGCCGTTTCGGAATTAATAATATTAGCTTTATCAGAAAAATTGAAACCGATTTTGTTCCAATCGAAGTGTGCCAGCGTAAGTTTATCTATGTCAAAGGCTTGGAAAGAGCTGTTAACCCTTTGTAACCATTTGTCAATGAATTCATCATTAGCTATAACCGAATGCAACAGCGCCTTGACCGCAAAAATCGAAAGTTCAAAAGGACCGATAAATTGTGATTCCAAGTTTTTCCATTCTATGCCAGATTTCTCCAGTGCACTTTCAGCCAGTGTAGAAAACTCGGCATCTATACACCATCTTGCTAAATAGACCCAACGGTTAGTACTGCCATATTTATCTTCATCAGCTATGCTTTCTTTTTCTGTCTTACAAGCAGTCTTTAGAGTTCCAATATAATGGTTTCTTAATTGTTGTAAAACCGTGGCAAAGGGGTACGAGAGGCAGATGACTCTATTGGCAATTCTTGATTCGTCGCGCGTTTGAATGTTAATAAATCGAAGTTTTTTATCGAAAATACTCTGTGCATCCGGAGAAACTAAAATAACATGCAAATCCTCGTTAGCTCTTGCAGCATCCCAGAGCATATGGACTAGATAATTATCTCTGAACGAGTACCCTACAACAATCAAAAGCTTAGTGTTATGGTTGAACAACTTTTTCTTGAATAACACCTGCAGATCAGTAAGTGGCTCAACGTACTCGGATTTTTGAGCTGGATAGATAAGTAACGGTTCGACTGCTTCACCGTATATTAAGCGTAGACCTTCGTTGGAGTTAGAGTGAACGGGGATTTTTACGCACTCTTTCGTTTTTTTGTTTTCATACCAAATAACTGAACCATGAAGTTTGTAGTGCTTCACATCAAACGATGCCTTAAAATTCCCTTCGTTCCAGTAAATATCAAAACCATCTGTGTATCTTCTGTGGCTTAGATAACTTATTTGTTCAATGCAAGTATCATAATTTGTGGAAAATATTTCGATGGGGGTCTCAAATTTAAGGAGCTCTTGTAAATACGTTAGGCTGCTTTCTTTTTCTACTATTACCTTAGCTCTGATAAACGCCTCTAATAGATTTTTTAGCTCTAAAAACGATTTTGGGTCTGAGTCTAAACAAAATTTTTTGTCTGAGTAGAAATCGAGTAGTGGCACCTGTTCTTTATTGATAAGGTCACGTAAAGTAGCTAGCAGTTGTTCCACATCAACTTCATACTTGTCCAAATTGCCAGTTTTTCTGTTGAAAGTTTCTCTGACCGCCAAAATATCTAGTAACATCTTGGTTAACGGTTGATGCTGTGCTTCAATGTATCTAATAAATTCGCTAACAAACCCATACGTGTCAGGGATCCCAGCATCCATTGATGCACCAGCGCCCAAGAGAAATACCACATCTTCTCTGCTTTCTTCCTGTTCGGTCACAAGTATCAGCTCGTATGTTACAGATATTATTGACAAGCGTTTGTTTATAATTTCTTTTGTCTTTACAACTTATTTTTCTGTTACTTCTTGCATTTTGTACATTGCTTGATATAACTTGGCATTGCATGAGTTAACTACTGTCAGCTTGGCCTTCAAATGCTCAATTCTTTTATGATTATGCAAAACTCATTATGTCTTGACCACACTACGATAGAAGTTCTCTATGACTTTGTGTCCTTCAAAGTGAGTTTCTTTTTTGTTGGCTATGCGTTCGGGGTGGAACTGAACGCCGTAAAACGGTTTGCTTTTGTGCTTAACGGCTTCCACTTCGCATGAAGCTGAATCCGCGAGCAGAAGAAAACCAGCCGCGTCGAGACTTTCTTTTAAGACATAATCGTAGTGTGATTCAGATAGTTGTATCGTGTTGTGTTTTGCAAAGCCTGCAAATATTTCGTCAACGTCAACTACCCGAACTTTTTCAAACTGGTCAAAAACTGGTTGAGGAAGTGAGCCTACTTTGGCGCCAAATGCCCAACAAAGCAATTGATGACCATAGCAAATACCCAGTATGGGTAAGTTACAGGTTTTTATTAAATTAACAACTCCTTCGAACATATGTCTGTGAGAAGGATTGACTATTCTAGCTGCAGACCCACTGATGACAACACAGTCTACGTCCTTCTCAACGTGGTAGCCCTCATCGACATCTCTGAATTGGATAACGGTGTACTCGCTAAATTTTCTAACCGCTTCAAGTAAAGCCTCGTTTGTCGTGGCTTTCAGAGAACAGTTCACAAGCAATGACTTCGTCATCTAATCACTTCATTCACAGCTTGATTTCTCATAAATCAGATATAAGATTGAATATGCTATATCTCAACTGCTATATCCACATATGCTTCAGCGTCGTAAAGGATTCCTTCCATCCCTCGGTGTCTTCCGCTTTTCATAATTAGCCTCGGTCCAGAGACTTTGCGGGCAACGTAGACTATGCGTTTGCCGATTATTCCGTCGCTTGCCTTAGTTAGCGTAGTCATTTTTTCGCCTTCTTTATGTGTCCATCTTCCAGAAGCTTATTAATAGTCTTGAAGGTTACGCCGAAATCCAACCCCAGTGCGTCAGCTATTTCACTGGCAAAATTAGGACCAGGGTGCTGCTTCAAATAGGTCTCAATCATGTGCTCAGCATCGTGGTTTTCCACCTTTTTGACGCTGATAACTTCCATGCTACCGAGCTTATCCCGTACGGCTTCCCGCAGGAAATCGGCAAAACTACGATAAAGTCCTGCTTCAATGAGTTGCTGAACCTTAACATAATCTGATTTCGAAAGTCTCACAGCTGCTTGAAGCCCTTCCGACTTAACGATTTTCTGCTTCTGCACCATAAAAAATTATTCCTTTTGGTACCAAATGGTATGAAATACCTAATAAATATTCTGTTAAAACATCACATCATAACCAAGAAAATAAAATTTGTCGAATAGAACTCACATTAAAGCAAAAATATAACATGAAGTTAGCCAGTTTCTTATTTTTCGGTGGCTTCCAGCATTTGGTAGCTTCGGAGTCAGCAAATAATTTAAGTGCTTACATGAATTACTATGAACAGATAGTCTGAAAGGTGTTGCCAATGCCGCCATTCTTGCCCTTATTTGAGAGAAACATATTTCTAGACTTCATTGATCCTGCCAAAGTTGAGCAAGATTCTGATGTTATAAAAGATTACTTTGAAGGTGGCTGTGACGTTAATGCAAAGGTATTGTTGGAGGTCGAAAACCAGAAATGGAAATTCTACTTAGACAATCTGATGGTTATCCGTCGAAATCAGCTTTTCGGCACCTCTACACCAATACCTGATGAAGATAAGAAAGTAGATCAGCTTGCAAGCGAGGGAAAATTACTAGCTCAAGAGCTGAAGCAAATACGAAATGTGAGACCCATATCCACTCGAACATTGGCGACATGGCTGAATAAGGAAGCGAGAAGAACTGAATACCTCGAAGCTAAATCTATCCCGTATCCAAATGATGAAGAACATCAACAACACCTTTCGTGGATTGTCTCGAATACATTGGCAGAATTGTACTTTCCAGAGGGATTCTTTACAAGCGGAATTTTCAAGTTGGAATCTGGGTTCTCAACTTTTCCTTACGATTTTTTGGAGTGCTTTCTAGGTCAGCGTCAACTTTACATTTGGTATCTAATTTACACCCAGAGAGGTCCTGAACATTTCCTAAAAAATCTAGAAGGGGTCATTATTCGAAGATACATAGTTACACGGACTTTCTCTATGAATGCCTATAGCCTTCTAAACGTACTAATGTTCAACGGTAATGACCAAAATAGATGCAATCGTTTTTTTACCAGGCGCATGGAGAAAAACATCAGCGTTGAGGCGACTTATTGGTGTGGACTTACCAATAGTATTGGGGCAAGGAATGAAGAAGATTCCTTCAAGAACTTTTTCATGTCAAATCCATCTTCAAACTGCAATTTTAGAGACCCATTTCAACCAGCTCGTGATTCAGAACCAGGACTAATCGAGCAAGCGATTTTTAACCATGTTGTTGGAAACTATTGCGCCTCAGTGAATTTACTTTTTCCGTTAATAGAGGGAGTCATTTGGGACATCTCAGTCGCAGAACATCTTCTGAATGGAGGAATATACACAACATCTTCAAATTTGAGCACTAGGGATGTCAAAAGCCGTCAACTTCTTGATGATAGCGGAACACCCATTCCAATTCGTCATGGCGCACCCAGTTTAAAAGAGCTTCTGGAAAATACTAGAATGAAAAATATCTTCCATACACAATTCCTAAAGTTCCTATGCGGGGAAGTATTTCCTGATGAGAGAAACCCTATTCTTCACGGTGTCCTGCTTGATTATAACTCTCCTTCTCTATCGTCTCGTCTTCTTTTAGTCGTTGAATATTTGCACTCAATAATCAAGAACAAACAATACTTATATCCTGTGCAACTTGACCCGACTGGTTATTGGACACCAGAAAAAAGTGGCGACCCAAGATTCTTTTGATATGCTTTTATTTTTCGGTGGCTTCGAGCATTCGGTACATGGCTTCGTAGGATTTAGCAAAGTCTGGGTCAGCTTCAGTCAATTTAGCCTTTAAGCGCTCCATTCGCTTCACAATTGCGTCTGCATCCTTGTTTTTGATTAAGCTCAACCATTCATTTGCTTTAGCCATAAACAATTCTTCGATTTCGCCCAGCTCAGGCAAGTTCGTTTGTAGACTTGCATAAAGGTCAGGTGTTTCAAGAGCTGTTGCCTCTGCCAAAGTGAATAGCATCCGATATGTAGTGCCCGCGACTTCTTTTGTTTCTGGGAAATCTTTTTGTTCCAGGAGCGTTTCGCAAGCAACTAAGCCCAGAAAATGTGGTAGACCAAGAACAACCGATATAAGTTCATCATGCTTTTTCGGAGACATGACAAAGACATGCGCTTCTTCTTGTTCTAGCCACTTCTTGAATTGTTCTGCGAACTTTTCCTCTTCAGGGCTGGTTGGAGTGAGAATGTATGCTTTGTGTTTGACGCCGCTGCTTCCTGGCCCAAAAACTGGATGAGTCCCCAGAACTAAGGCGCCTTTTATGTTCTCATGCATGGTTTTGACGGGGGTTTCTTTGATTGAGCATATGTCCATGACGACTTGTCCTTGGTGAAGTGCCGGGCTAATAGTTTTTACTACTTCTTCAAAAGCGTTTATGGATACGCAGATTAGAACTTGGTCTGCATCAGTAACGGCTTCCTTGAAATCGGTGGTTAACTTGATTTGTAATTCTTTTTTTAGATTGGCTATTTTTTCTTTTTTCCTGTCTGCCAGTGTCACAGAGTAGCCTTTTGAATTAAAAAATTTAGCGAACCAAACACCCATTTTTCCCGCGCCAATTATGGCAATTTTCATTCAAGCGCCTCGCTAATCTTGTCTAAGGCAGTTTTTATTTCGTCTCTGGGTGCAGTTAAAGAGATTCTAAAGTGTTCTTTGTAATCGCCGAACGCTGTGCCTGGAGCTACTGCTACGCCTTTATCCAGCAAGTCTAAGGTGAATTTTTCGGAGTTTAAGCCTGGATGCTTGGGGAAAACGTAGAATGGCGCTTCAGGTTTTGTGAATGAGAGCCCTGCCTTGGCTAAGGTTTTGGTTGCCATTTTTGCTCTTTCTTGGTATTCTTCTTTGATTTTTGTGGCGAGTTGTTTTTGCATTTCCAGCGCTTTTAGGGCTGCTTCTTGAATGAATACTGGAACGTTGTTGATGGTGATTTGGTTGAGTTTAGTTATGTTATCGACGAGCTGTTTGTTCGCTATGATGTAGCCGATTCGCCAGCCTGTCATGGTGAATGTTTTGGAGAAGCCGTTGGATAAAATATGGGTGTGGTTGCCGTCATACTCTAGGATACTTTTTGTTTTAACGAAACTGATTGTTCCATAAACCTCATCGGATAGTATTGTGACGCCTTTCTTGTTGGCTATTTCCACTATGCCGTCTAGTGTTTCAGCATCCATGACTTTGCTTGTAGGATTATTAGGATTGTTGAGTATTATCATGCGGGTGTTCTTGTCAATCATGGCTTCAAGCTTGTCTAAATCTACTTTCCAGCCGTCTTCCATCTCTGTCCTTAACAGTTTAGTTTGAGCACCAAGGCTCTTAGCGATTAAATCGTAAGCTGTCCAGTAAGGCGTCGGGATAATTACGTTTCCTCCTGCCTTCATCATGAGATACATGGTGGCGAATATGCCCCATTTTGAACCAGGCGTAATAACCACGTTTTCAGCTTTAACTCCATGGAGTTCAGCGAGCCTTTCTCTAAGGTTGGTCTCGCCGTAAGAGGAAGAATATTTTGTTTTGCCCGCCTTCATCGCTGCGTATGCCGCTTCAATTATCTCGTTAGGCGTAGCTAAGTCTGGGTCGCCTAGGTTTAAGCGTATTATCTTTTTTCCTTCATTTTCGAGCCTTATGGCTTTCTCGTTTATTTCATAGAGCACGGCGTTAACTCTCCGTTGAGAGGTCTTTCTACTCTTGAACAGCACTGCACATATTAACTATTTCGCGGTAAACCGCTTCAACTTGCAGTGGATCAAGATGAAATTCAACCGCTTTTTCTTTAACACGTTTGTAGATTTCATTTTCTCTGGAAGTGTCCCTTATTTTCATGTCTTTCTTTTTCTTAGCTAAGCCAATAGCCATGCATATTTTGGCTCTTTCGTTTAGGGCATCTAGGATTTGTTCGTCAACTTCGTCGACCTTTTTTCTGAGCTGTTGGATTTCATCCATTATTTCTGTCTCTCCAAAACTTTCGGTATAAAGCCAGCGCGAATCATATGGTCAGCTAAGGTTATGGCGACCGCAGATTCTATAGCGGGCACGGCTTTTGGGACGACACAGGGGTCATGCCTACCCTTAATGCTAAGATTCGTGTCTTCCATCGTAGACAGATTAATGGTCTTCTGTTCTTTGCCGATGGAAGGTGTCGGTTTTATTGCTACTCGCATCATGATTGGCATGCCATTGGATATTCCGCCCAAAATTCCGCCCATATTATCCGTTGAAGTTGCAACCCTTCCGCTCTGCATAATATAGGGGTCGTTGCTTTCTGAGCCCTTTAACTCTGCAACTCTAAACCCCAAGCCGAACTCAACCCCTTTCACAGCGGGAATATCAAACAACGCTTTTGCTAAATCGGCATCAAGCGAATCAAACAGTGGCTCTCCAACTCCTACTGGAACATTTAGGGCAATGCATTCAACTATTCCGCCAAGACTATCGCCTTCTTTTCTCGCAGTGACTATGGCTTCCTCTATTCTTTCTGCACAGGCTAAGTCTGGACACCGGGTAGCCGCTGTGTACCTGTTCTTGCGGATTTCCTCAGCAGTAAACTTTTTATCACTTTTAACTTTGCCAACTGCTCGGGTGTAAGCTAAAATGTCAACGTCGAATCTGCTCAGTAGTTTTTTGGCTATTGCTCCAGCCATGATGAGTGCGACTGTGAGTCTGCCTGAGAAGCGTCCGCCGCCTCGGTAATCGTTAAAGCCACCATACTTCACGCGGGCGGGATAATCGGCGTGTCCTGGTCTTGGCAGGTCCTTGATTGCCTCGTAATCGCTTGAGTCAACCTCCTTATTCTCAACCATCAAAGCGATTGGAGCACCAGTAGTGAAACCGTTAAAAACCCCTGAAAGAATTTTGGCAACGTCTTTTTCGATTCTTCCAGAAACTATTTTCGGCTCTGCTGGAATGCGCCTATCCAGTTCCACTTGGATGTCTGCTTCAGAAAGAGGCAATCCCGCAGGGCAACCGTCCACGACTGCGCCGACGTGTGTGCCGTGGCTTTCGCCGAAAGTGGTTACTGTTAATTCTTTACCTATCGAATTTCCCGCCAACAATTTCAGCTCCTATCTGTCTTAGATGAGTGAAGAACTGCGGATAAGACTTTCTAACGCACTCTGCATTTTGAACAGTGGTTTGCCCTTCTGCGCCTAGGGCTGCAACCGAGCAAGCCATCGCGATACGGTGATCATTATGCGGGTTAATCACTGCACCATTCAACGCACAGGGACCTCTCACAATTAGACTGCTGGAATCCATATCTATTTGCGCACCCATCTTTCTTAGCTCAACATAAAGCGATGACAACCTATCTGACTCTTTTAGCCTGAGCCTTTGTGCACCGCTTATTCGAGAAGTTCCTTTCGCATAACATGCAAGCGTAGCACAAACTGGAACAAGATCAGGGATATTTTTTGCGTCGATGTTCAGAGGTTCAAGCAAACTACCTGTTCCATTTATTTCAACACTGTCCTCACATACTTTCCCATTGACACCCATTTGCTTGAGGATGCCCAAAATCGCTTTATCGCCTTGAATGCTCTCATAATCAAGATTGCTGATTTTTACTTTCGAGTTGGTTATGGCTGCGGCAGCTAGGAGAAAGGCAGCTGAAGAGAAGTCGCCGGGCACTTTGCAGTCAGAGGGCTTGTACGTTTGATTGGACGGAATATCTATGCGCTCAAAGTTACCTTGAACATAAACCTTGACTCCGTGTTTGGCGATGACATCTTGGGTAATTTTAACGTAATCCACAGACTCGAGCGGTGTTGTAAGAATGATTTCAGTATCCACCTTTGCCAACGGGCAAGCAAACATCAACCCAGATATGAACTGGGAACTAACATCACCAGGAATAGACGTTTTGCCTCCAAGAATACCACCGCCTTCAACTAAGACGGCGTCTTTGTCGCCGAGTTTTTGCGAATGTGCTTTGGCACCAAGGTCCTTGAGGCTTTGAATCAAAGGCTCTATAGGTCTGCGTTCAAGAGAACCTCTGAAAACTAGTATTGATGGGTCAGGTGCAAGGGCAGCTACAGGTATCATGAAACGTAATGTAGCTCCAGATTCACCGCAGTCAATAGGCTCGTTGGCACTTTTAAGCGGCATTACGCCAGTAACTGTCCAGCAACCTTCCGCCTGCTTTACTTTTGCGCCCAAAGCCATGATGGCTCGCAGGGTTGCTTCTGTATCCTCAGATAAAAGAGGATTAGATATTTTAGAAGTGCCATTAGACAGGGCATCGGCTATGAGCATTCGCTGTGTGTAAGACTTTGATGGAGGAGCACAAACCTTCCCACTTAAACGCTCAGTGTTTTTAACGATTACATCTGCCATTGGCTAAAGCACCTTAGCTTTCTCGCGGTTCAAGCGCGCCTCTAAGACTTTGCCATCATACTTCTGTAAAGCGGCTTTCACTGAATCAATCTTGTTCTTGGGCGTAACTGCTGTTACTGCGGGTCCTTTGCCGCATAATCCAGCTGCTACTGCTCCAGCAGCTAGCGCATCAATCGCAATTGAAGGGTTGTATCCTGAGGCTGAGGAGTAAATTAAGCCGTTAAGCGTCAATGCCTCCCAAACCTTTCCCTCCAAAGCTTCCTTGTACGCAACTTCAACGAGCGGTTTGACCGTTTGCAACCTGCACACGTTAGAGTCGGCTGTGTACGCTTTTTCAGGCGGTACATGGAACAGCACCGTTAAGTCTCCAGCCAACGGTAAATGCTTAACTATTTCTCGGCTCAAGTTGTCAGTAATTACTATGCCGCCGAAGTAGGAAGCGCAAGCGTCATCGAAAGCGCCTGTTACAGTCACTTTTGCGTCGAAAGCAGCGTCTACGCCCAACTTTACGAGTTCCAAGTCGTCAAGCGTTTTGTCTAACGCCGCTGTGGCTGCTAGGGCTACTGCGTTTGCGGCTGCACTGCTGCTTTTTAATCCTTTGGCGATTGGAATGTTTGACCAAGTTTTTACTTTGGCTCCAAAACTATTATCCAAACTGAACAGCTGGAGAACCCTCATCACGGTTTTTTCCATTAAGGCGGTATTTTCTTTGGGATCAGAGGTTATTTCTGCTTTGATAACATGAGGTTCATCCGTTAATTTGACTTCTGCTTTAGTCCACAAATCAACTCCGAATGCCGCACCTTTGCCGAATGCCATTGCGTTAACGATTGTTGCAGCCCCATGAGCTATAGCCGTAGCTTTTCCAGTCAACTTTCTACACCTTTAACAAGTGGTTAAGCGCTGCCTTCCTCATAACTTCAACCGGCGCCTTGCCACTGGTCCAGATTTCAAAGGATGCAGCACCTTGATAAATTAACATTTCAACCCCACTCACTACTTTGGCGCCCACCGCTTTAGCGTCCTTCGCTAACTTGGTTTCAACTGGACTGTACACTATGTCCATCACTGCCAAATCAGCTTTCAACCATTCAGGCGCGACTGGAGTTTGGTTAGCGTTTGGTTTCATTCCGACTGAGGTAGCGTTAATCAGCACATCGGAATCAACAAGGTTATCTTTGATTGTTCCGGGCGTAAGCGCATTTGCGATGACTTTTTTGTTGAACGCTTTTTTCAAAAGGTTAGTTAGTTCCGTTGCTGGTTTAGCTGTTCGATTCAGAATTACTAGTTCATCGGCTTCTTGCGCAAGAGTGTATGCTATGGCTCTTGCGGCGCCGCCTGCTCCAAGCAACAGCACCTTTTTGCCTCTTGGCTCAACGCCGTTCTCTCTTAGAGCTTTTAGGGCTCCGATGCCGTCAGTGTTAAAGCCAAAGAGTCTTCCAGCCTTGTTAAGGATAGTATTTACTGAGCCTATGGTTTTGGAAGCTTGGTCAATTTCATCTAAGTAGTTGATAACTGTGCTTTTGTGTGGCATGGTTACGTTTAACCCGTGAATGGTCAAGGCTCGCATGCCGCTTATGGCGTTTCCGACTTCAGCTGGTTTTACTTTGAACGCTAAAAACACGTAGTCCAGTTTCAAAGCCTCAAACGCTGCATTATGCATGATTGGGCTCAGCGTGTGCTCTATTGGGTCACCGATTACTCCGCAAACACGTGTTTTTCCTGAAATAACCATCTTATTTATGCTCCTAAGAGGTTGTAAATACCCCTCATTTCTTGAACAGTCATTTGCCCTGACGCAGTTTCGTTGCCCTGCTCAAGCGAAGCGAATGTGAAGAATGCACCGAACATTGGTGAGAGAAGCCTGGAAACCTTGCCTTGTTCACCCATGCAGAAACAGACAAGTTTAGCCTTGCTTGACATGGAAGAAACAAAATTCAGCACCGCCAGATTGTCTTCGATTTTCTTTGCAGCTGTCACTATTTTGCAGACGATGGCTCCGCCGGCAATTTCTTTTTCCAGAACCGTTTCCATTTCACAAACACTTAATGCGCCGTCGAATTTGTGGTAGGAAACGATTGGTTTAGCGCTCAATAGCTTGAGTTTTTCGATTGTTTCTTTATGTTTTGGGCTTGACAGGTTAACGTCAACATATTCGAAGCCGTTCTTGGCAGCGTTTAGTAATGTTTGTTGCCGCTCGGTTTCTGTTCCAGCATAAAAGCCTTTTTCAATCAAGAGCTTGTTTGTTGCGATTAGCGGAACTTTGGTGCTTTTAACAAGTTCTGATAGGTTTCTGGACGCTTCAAAGCAGTCTAGCCTAACTTCTATGAGGTTTGCTTGGGCTTTTTCTGCCCTCTCGATGAGACTTAACGCTTCAAGATTATTTTTTGGGAGAATCGAGACGCAGATTCTCGCTGTCACTTTTCTATCACCGTTTCTTCAGGCACGGATACGCCGAAGTGTCGGCCTCCTTTCGCGGCTATGTGCACTATGACTTCATCGTTTGGTTTTAGTTCTGTTACTGGTTTTGAAGCTTTCGGTGTCACCACTCGTATTGTTTCGGCGTTTTGAAGTATAATCTTGATTTTTGTGTCGCCGACTTGGGCTTCGATTAGGAGTAGAGGTCGAAACTCAATTTTTGACCGTCCCACATTTGTTATTCGAGCTTTTCCTTCCCTATTAATGATTAAAACTTCATCGCCCGCTTTCAACTCGGACAGATACCGAGTACCCTGCAGAGAAGTTAACGTGTAGTTTGACGCTGCCCCGGCGTTTACCCGGAAAGGCCTAGAATTTACGTAGGGGTTTTCATTTACTTCAGCCTCTACAAGAAAGAAGCCTGCGGATTGGCATCCGACCAGCATTCCTTCGCCCGGAACCATTAAGTCAACAGTGTCCACGCAGACTCTGGCTCCACTGCTAATCGGTTTAGTTGATACGATTTTAGCTACAGTTAAAGTTATTTTGGGCATTTGCTCTTTAACGATTTTGGTGGCTTTTGAAAGCTCGTTGGGGTTTGAGGTTTTTAGCAAAACACCGTCGGTTCCTAGTTCTAGGGCTTCAAGAACCAGTTTCGCGTCTTCTGCGGTGGTGACTTCGGCGATTAGTTTGCTTTTGCCTCTTGCCTTCGCAATCAAATTTTCAAGCGGAATTACCCGCCAATCAAGACAGTTAATGATAATGTAATCAACCCCGAGTTCTGCCGCTTCGACGGCTTTATTTTCGTCTTCTTTTCCCTTTATGCTGATTTTGATGGCGGTTTTTTTACCCTCGTTTTTGTGTTGGGCTATTTTTTTCTCGTTTAGTTCAGTGAGGAAGGTTATGTTTAATTTGCCAGAGCGGTTACCCGCCTGGGTATCTTCAATGATTACGTCAGCGTTTTCATGGGCGAGGCTGAGTAAAGTTTCTTTTTCTTGCGGTGAAGCAGCTTGGTCTATTTCTACCCATAGTTCCTTCAATGGTGCTCACCGAGAATTTTAAGCGCTTGCTCTACGCTAACGCCGTCATGAACGATTGCTGATAGCGCTTTAACTATTAAAGTTGGGTTCTCGTTTTGGAACACGTTTCGTCCAATGGAGAGTCCTGCAGCGCCAGCTTTTATTGAGTCATGTGTGGTTTGGAGGATTTCTTGGGATGTTTTGCATTTTGGTCCTCCAGCAATTACCACTGGAACTGGGCAGCTTTCGACGACTGTTTTGAAGGTGTCTATGTTGCCTGTGAAGTTTGCTTTAATTATGTCTGCGCCTAGTTCAGCGCCAATTCTTGCAGCGTGGGCTACCACGTCAGGCGCATGTTCGTTTTGTATTTTTGGTCCACGAGCGTACATCATTGCAAGCAGCGGCATACCGTATATGTCGCATTCGTCGGATACTTTGCCTAGGTTACTTAGCATTTTGTCCTCGTCTTGTGCACCAACGTTCACGTGTACGGACACTGCATCTGCGCCTAAGCGTATGGCTTCTTGAACAGTGCACACTTGGACTTTACCGTTTATGTTCGGGCTAAGGTTTGACATGCCTGATAACTGCACTATTAAACCTGCGTTTCCAGCGTCAACGTATTTGGCTATGCCTTTGTGGACTAGTACGGCGTCGACTCCACCTTTGAGGAGTTGATTGATTATTTGCTGCATGTCGATTATTCCTTGGATTGGGCCGATTGTTACGCCGTGATCCATGGGTACGATTACTGTGCGGTTGTCTTGCCGCATGATTCTTTTTAATCGTCGTGTTTTTCCTTGGTTCATATTTAGTCACCTTTGCTTATTTGGAAGTCCTTAATGAGTTTTTAATTAGTTTCAAGGCTTTTTCACGTTCATTCCAATCTACAAAGAGCAGAATGCTTGATGTTATGGTTAGTATGCCTGAAATGTTTATCCCGTTTAATCTGAGGTCTTCGCTGATTTTTCCTATTATGCCGTGGGTCTCTTCTAAGCCGACACCGCTTGTTTTTATGAAGACTAGGTCTTTTTTGACCGCCATTGCTATGGTTTCTTTATTGTTCTTTGTGATATCATGAATATCATTAAAGAGCACGTCCAAGTTTTTTTCTTGAGAAGCGTAAAGTATAATTGAGTTTGTGTTCATTGACATGCCGAGAAGCAGGGAGTGCTGTTTGGTTTTTTCCACCATTTCTTGGATGATTTGGGGGTTTGCGGAGATGCCGTTTCCGATTACTGTTATTTCAGCGACTGGAAAGGGATGTGCTATTTCCGCGTCCAGTTCACTTGCTAATGCGCCTGTGATTACTGTGCCTTCTTTAGTTAAGTTGCCGTGTGCGTGGTTGATTACTCGGACGTTGATGTTTTTTGGTTTGTACTTTAAGGCTTTGCTGTGAATAAATTTGGCGCCTGAATCAGCTAAGCCTACTAGGGTGTTAACGTCGATTTCTCTTAGGCGTTCTGGGTTGGAGACAGTCTTGGGATCACCTGACATTATGCCATCCGCGTCGGTGACTAAGACGATTTCGTCAGCGTTTAATGCTTCAGCTAGGACAAACGCGGTTGTGTCGCTGCCGCCTCTTCCGAGAGTGGTGATTTTGCCGTCTTTAGTTTTGCCAAGGAACCCAGCGACTACTGGTATTATACCCTTTTCCATAAGGGGCAGTATGCATTCACGAATATTTTTTTCGCAATCTTTCAGGATTGGATTGGCGTTTTGGAATGCTGAGTCAGTTATTATTGGCCAGTTGTTGTCTATTGGGTCAAAGTAGCAGGATTCTGCACCGTTAGTTTTTAGCGCAGCAGCGAATATTCTTATGCTGGTTCGCTCACCCATCGAGAGGATATCATCCAAGTCTTTTTTCTCTAATTTTCCATTGGAAGCGTTTTTCGCTGTCGTCATAAGGACATCGGTTGTTTTGCCCATAGCGGAAACTACAACGGCGACCTGTGTGCCTTTTTTGGCTTCGTTCACGACGGCAACAACCGCTTTTAAGAGCCTCTCGTGATCCGCTAGGCTAGAACCACCAAATTTAACAACAATTCTTTCGTTAGAGGTATTTTTTTCCATCTTTTACACCCATGCTTTGCCCAGAACTTTGCTTAAAAAATTTCTTAGTTCTGGGCTTAAGGAAAATAATGATAAAAGTAGTAGTCGAAGCTAAGGAGTTGTGATGCACTTGTTTCTATCTTGCTTTTGCAATTAGACATTGTAGCTTCGAACCCTTGCTCAATCAGTCATCATCCAGAAAATATAAGCGTTTCGGAAACAGCAGTAGATCCGCAAGTGCTTTAGCAAAAAGAGCCTAAAGTTTTCATTGGTTTTGCTTAAAGTAACTTTGCTATTTGGGTCTTCTTCTATGTCATGGTTTTCAATAGGGTAAAATATACGTGTGTAGGCTACTACCTACCGGGGGGTCAAATGCATATACGTTTTGTAGATACAATTTGACGATACAGTTTCAAAGAACAGGCGGGAGAGCATATGCCTAAAGCGTTTAAGGCATTCAAGTGCGAGGCATTGCAAAGTTAGTGCTCTTAGCCATTGGAGGAACCTGCAATGTTAGTGACAGGCGCTCAGGTGAATACTCCACAACATCGTTTAGCAGTTTTCAAGCTTTACTAAAGCTCACCTGCGGAACTACTGAACAGGATGACAGTTTAACTGATAAGTGCCTAACTATGACATGCCAGTTTCTAATTAAATAGCATACAAGCCTAAGGGGGGTCTACTTTTAGCCTAGGTGTTTGAGTAGCAAAAAGACTACCCTATTTGGTCAGTCGACTTGTAAAACAAGCCTTTGTATGCTGTTATGCTTTCTTTTGCTTTTCTTCAGCTAAGCATCCACAATAAAAAATGTAGTTTCAAGAAACAAAAAAATAACAAAATCGCTCCGCTAAGAGCAAATTACGAGCCAGCAGTTCATTGCGACGGGGTATAGTCTTTATCAATTTGACCGTGCTATAAAGAACCTAAAGAAGGTATTCGATTGAAAGTGCAAAGGCAAAATGATTGGCAGGAAATCCTCATCCAATGCAAAAACAACGTGCAAACCAGCATTCAACCATGCTTATCAACCGTCAGGGAACCTCAACCTAACTTGGGCACGGGCGCTGGCGGAGACGCTATGAAGCCGGTGGATTTGGCGGCTGAAAAAGCAATAGTTGACACCCTAAAGCAGTATAGTGTTTCTTTCACTTTGATTAGTGAAGAGTCAGGGGTAAAAAAATTCGGCGCGGCACCCCAAGAATGCTTTGTTACAGTTGACCCGATAGATGGGACCACGAACTTGATGCATGGTTTGCCCTTCTATGCTTGCTCTATTGCGGTTTCGGGAAAGCCCATGCTTGCCGATGTTTACGCGAGTATGGTTGCTGACCTTTTCCACGATGTAACTTACACTGCACTTGAAGGGAAGGGGGCTTATCGGGATGGCGAAAAAATACAGACGTCAAAGACTGCTTCTTTGGATGAGGCAGTTGTAGGCTTAGACTTAAACACTTACAAAGTCAAGGAGTTCGTGCCTAAATTAACCGCTTTGATTGAGAAAACAAAGCACATCAGGCACTTTGGCGCTAACGCACTCGAACTTTGTTACGTTGCCAATGGCTTGACAGACGCGTTTGTAGATGTTCGCGGGAAGCTTCGCACGACTGATGTGGCAGCTGGCTTTCTGGTTGTGAAAGAGGCTGGCGGAATAGTTTCTACACCTGAAAATCAAGTCTTAAACGTTGCGTTGGATCCTAAGCAAACCTTAAGTTTCATAGCTTCAGGTAACATGGAAATTCATAGAAAAATCATAAGCTTGGTTAAATCCGCATGTTAAATTTGCTTTGGCCTCACCCTGCAGCACTCATAAAAAATGGAAAAACTAAAACTCTTCTTATCGCTGACCCGCACCTCGGCTGGGAAATGGGGCTTCAAGAAAAAGGCATCCATATCCCAAGCCAAACGCCTAAAATTCTCAACAAACTAACGGCAATAATCACCAAGTACAAGCCAGAGCAACTGGTTATCCTTGGCGACGTAAAGTACACGGTTGTTTCCAGTGAACTGGGCGAGTGGCATGATATCCCAGATTTTTTTGCAAAACTACAAAGCTACGTTGGCGACATAGCTATTGTACGTGGTAACCATGACGCTAACCTTGAACCGCTGCTACCAGAAAACGTCAAGATTTTGCCTGCAACAGGAGAGGTAATTGGTGATGTAGGCGTTTTTCATGGTCACAAGTGGCCCTCGCCAGCCTTGCTGCAATGTAAAACGTTGGTTATGGGACATTTGCATCCAGTTGTGGTTTTTCGTGACCCTGCAGGCTTTAAAATTACAAGGCAAGTGTGGATGAAAGCAAACTGTGACACGGAAGCTTTAGCGAAGATTCTGTTGCAAAAACACAACGTAAAAATCGAAGGCACCGTTGCTGAAACACTCAAGAAGCACTATAATATCAGACTGAAGGCGAAGGAAATTTTCATAATGCCAAGCTTCAACGATTTCCTAGGCGGCAGACCAGTAAACGAAACAAGACCCAGAAAAGAAATTGGTAATGAAGCGTTGATTGGGCCAGTTTTGCGTTCGGAAGCCGTCGATGTTGATAATTCTGAGCTTTATCTTTTGGACGGCACTTATCTTGGGACTTTAAACCAGCTCAGGAGCCTATAAGAAAAGTCCAAGTGAACTACTCGCCCGCTTACAAAAAGAAAGAAAAAAATTTTTAATGAACCTTTCAGCACCCGTTTTAAGCTTATTTTACATAACAGAGCCTGTTTCAGGCTGATTCGTCATGTCACGCATCAACATTGAAACTCGTCACGCAAATACATAGAAACCTGACAATATCAATAACCTAAAACAACTACCTTGAAGGGCACCTACGCCTTCCTTTTCCTTCCCCTAATGGCCGAGGGATTGGCTGAGAAAGAAGTCACATTTGCCTAAGATGGCACTTGAGGTTCTAAATTAGCTGAGAAGACTATTGATTAGTGAGGGTTTGCTGGTTAACTCTTATATTTCCCTGCATGTTATAAGCATAACATAGTTTGAGGGAGGAAAAAAAATGAAACTAGTAACAGTCCTGTTACCAGAAGCTTATCTGGAAGGTTTAGATGAATTAGTCCGTGCTAACATGTATCCAAGCAGAAGCAGCGTAATTAGGTCTTCAGTACGCGACCTACTTAAAAAAGAGCTCTGGGAAAACAAACGCCAAAGATAAACCGCTAAGTACGCTTTAATGAAGCACAAAGTTTCTTTGCCACTTGAGCTGGGTCTTCTGCAAGAGTGATTTCTCGCCCAACGATGAGGTAGCTGGCGCCTGCTTTAAGCGCCGTTTCCGCGGCTCCACCCTGGACGCCGATGCCAGGTGAGTAAATGGGCACTTTTTCCCCAAGAATCTGCTTTATTTCCGCTATTTTTTGCGGGTAAGTTGCTCCGACCACCACTCCGTCAGCACCCCACTTCAAGGCTTTTTTAGCAAAAGAAACATACTGCAGCGTTTTTCCTCCTGTTTCAGCGTCGATTATTGTTTGGCCGTAGCCTTCAATAGCTCCTTTATGGCTCATGTAACAGAGAAGTATGACGCCTCGCCCAAGCCGCTGGGAAACTTCAAAGAGCGGTTTTAAGCCTTCGTCCCAGCCTACGAACGGGTTAGCGATTAAAGCGTCAAAACCAGCAGCATAATAATAATCCGCTATCACCTGATTAGTGGCTCCGATGTCGTTTACTTTAGCATCCATAATCGCCAACAGTCCTTGTCCGCGGATTTGCTCCACAAGTGGCTGCACGCCGTCAAAGGTGCCGAGCGGAAGCACAAGATGATGATTTATCTTCACGGCGCAAATGTAGGGGTGGACTGCTTTGAGGATTTTTTGGGCTTTAACCAAAATTTTACTTCGGTTCTCTGGAGCTTCAAAGGGAAAATCCAACGCCAAAACAATTGGTGAATTCTTACTTTTGGCTGCTTCTTCCATTTCCGCTTTAAACGACAAAGTGATGCCTCTTGCTCTACTGTTGAACGCTTAGCTATTTCATTTTTTCGCCTGTTCTCGTATTTTGCTCATTGAAACAATATAAATGATGTTGAAAAGCATTGAAAAGCAATGAAAAACACCGTCGTCGGTTCCATGCAGAACTATGTTGAATCATATTTGAAGCATATTAGAAGCATCTAGTAGACCCGGGGGTAGACTAATGCGCACACACAACTCGAAAGCAAAAACCAGCCATTAAAAGTGAAATTTATAAGAGAAGCTTAATTTCCTTCAACAAATAGGCATATAAGAATAAGTGCAAGCTAACTCCATAAATTTGCACTACTTGCAAGGGAAAACAAATGAAAAAGACCATTGCGGAAAAAGTTATCGCTCAACACTTAGCTGCAGGAAAAATGGAGCTGGGGGAAGAAATTGCCTTAAAAATAGACCATACCTTAACTCAGGATTCTACGGGCACCTTAGCTTATCTTGAGTTTGAAGCCATGGGAGTTTCAAAGGTCAAAACTCAGCTAAGCCTAAGCTTTGTTGACCACAACATGCTTCAGAATGACTTCAGAAATGCAGATGATCACCGCTACTTGCAAGGAGTTGCAGCTAAATACGGTATTGTTTTCTCGCGTCCAGGCAACGGCATCTGCCATCAACTCTATCTTGAACGTTTTGCCCAACCATCCCTGACGCTTTTGGGAAGCGATAGCCATACTCCGACTGCTGGTGGCATGGGCATGATTGCTATTGGCGCGGGAGGACTCGGTGTTGCCGCAGCCATGGCGGGAGAACCCTTCTATCTTGAAATGCCAAGTATCTTCGGGGTAAAGTTAACTGGGAAGCTGTCGCCTTTTGTTTCAGCCAAAGACGTTATTCTCCAAGTACTCAAAGAATTGACCGTGAAGGGCGGAGTAAACAAGATTCTGGAATACTTTGGCTCAGGAGTTAAACCCTTAAGCGTTCCTGAACGAGGAACCATAGCGAATATGGGCACGGAAACAGGAGCAACAACATCAATTTTTCCATCTGACGAAACAACAAGGCTTTTCCTGTGTGGGCAAGGAAGAGAAAACCAATGGAAAGAGCTCAAAGCGGATGACGACGCAAAATACAGTGAAATTCTTGATGTAGAACTTGGGGCAGTTGAACCGTTAATAGCGTTACCCCATAGCCCAGACAACGTTAAACCAGTAAGTGAAGTTGAAGGAACAATAGTAGACCAAGTGTGCATTGGCAGCTGCACCAACTCGTCACTTAGAGACTTAAAAATTGTCTCTGCTCTGCTGAAGGGCAAAAAAATCAGCGACAACGTCAGCCTTACTGTTTCGCCGGGTTCAAGGCAAGCCTTACAGAACCTAGCAGCTACTGGTGAACTTGAGCCCTTAATTCAGTCAGGCGCCAGAATACTTGAAAACGCTTGCGGTCCATGCATTGGAATTGGGCAAGCTCCGACAACCGAGGGCGTGTCGCTTAGAACGTTTAACCGCAACTTTAAAGGCCGATCTGGAACGCAGGATGCGAAGGTTTACTTGGTTAGTCCAGAAACAGCAGTTGCATCAGCTATTACTGGTAAAATTACGGATCCACGAAAACTCGGCATGTACCCAGAGATTAGCTTACCGGAAAGGTGTGTTTTCAGCGATAACATGTTCATTTACCCCTCAGTGAAGGCAAAAACCCCCGTCGTTATGGGTCCCAACATTAAACCTCTATCATCATTCAAGCCGATGCCCGACCGATTAACAGGTGAAGTGTTGCTAAAGCTTGGCGATAACGTTTCAACCGATGACATTTTGCCAGGAGGTACGGAAATCATGTCTTTGAGAAGCAACATTCCCGAAATAAGCAAATACACTTTCTGCCGTCTTGACAAAACTTTTGCGTCCCGAGCCATCGAGAAAAACGGCGGGTTCATTGTCGGCGGCGAAAATTACGGTCAAGGCTCCTCGCGGGAACACGCTGCGTTGGCGCCTAAATATCTTGGCGTAAAAGCGGTTATAGCCAAATCTTTCGCTAGGATACATATGGCTAACTTGGTTAATTTCGGAATTCTACCCTTAATGTTTACAGATAAAAAGGATTATTCAGGAATCGAGCAAGGTGACGCGTTGGATTTGGATGTTAAAGACTTAAATGAGCGCCTGCTTGTGAAGAATCTGGGTAAGGGCACAAAAATAGATGTTACCTTAAGCCTCAGCGAGTTAGATAAGGGCATTGTTAAAGCAGGCGGAAAACTAGCCTCTATAAAGGCAAAACAGAACACAAAAAACCTTTAATCAATAGTGTGCGCCGCGGCAAATGATAAACTTCGGAAGCCCTTTTTCATGTTATGTTATTAAAAAAGTAGAAGGTTAAACAGCCCACACCGATGAATTAGTAAGTTGCCAAGTGATAATTAAGTTCATTTGTGGGTTGTTGTATTCTTGAACATTAGTCATGATAGTAAGCATTCCTGTTTGCTTATCGAAATAGACACCTATGAAATTATCTTGGTCTGTACTGCCTGTTGGATCATTCATATTGGTAAATACATTTTCTATTGACCAGTAGTTTCTTTGCCTAGTGCTGTTAGCATATGTTTGAGTGTCTGTGCTGTTAACAATAAGATTCTCATCTCCTCCCTTAGGGCAAAGCAGGTTATTTACGTTGAGGTTGGGAGCGTAAATACCCCAAAATCCGTTTTGATCTCCTAGGTTTCCATTAGATATATCAATCGTTTGTGACTGCTGGATGTCTGTTCCATTTTTGAATACCCAATCAGTACTAAACGAGACAATAGAGCCATTGATTCCTGTTATGGCAACTTCATAGTACTTTGTATCGTTTAAGTCCGAGAAACCAGGATATTCTGAGTCTGGATTTGCACCTGAAGTAAACAACACCGACTCGCCAGTTATGTTGTAAAAGAAGGTGTCGCCAACATGGACGCCTGGCACTATCAGCTTAGAACTTTTAGTTGAAGAAGTTTCAGTTGTATAGACTATTGCAGCAGTAGCAATGCATAATACAGCCAAGAGAATGATGGCAGCAATCAATTTGGTACTCATAACTTTCTCTTTCTTGGGCATAAATTATGATTGCAGTATTCGGGTATTTAGTTGTTTTCCCAAAAGCCGTCATAAAACAGGCGCTGGCTAAATTGCAGAAAAATTAAATTATTCATTTCTAATAGGGAAGTCTTTGCGGTAAATTTAAGAGAAAGGACTTTTAATAAGAATTCGGTGGAAAATTTGATTTGTCACAATTGTGGTGCTCAGATTCCAGATGATGCAGCGTTCTGTGAAAAATGTGGAACAAGCACAACATTAACTACGCCTAAAGCAGCTGTAGCTTCGGCTTCGCCTGTTGTTGCGCCTTCTGGAGTAGCATCGTTGAAATGCCCGAGTTGCGGTGCGCCTATCGCGCCCAAGTTTGGAGAGATGGTTATAACCTGCGAGTATTGTGGCAGCGCAGTTACTCTGGGAACCCAAGGCTGGACTAACATACAGAAGCAGACAATGCTTCTTTTGAAGGTCGCCACCGTTGACGAAGTGAATTCAATAATCACGCCGATGATGGACAAGGGTCTTCTGCATAGACATCTTCACGAAGACTCCAAGCAGGAGGAAATGAGCCTCACGTACGTTCCTTACTGGATTGTGAGCGTCTCTGCCCGTACGAGCATCACCGCTACTGATGAAACCGCACAAATTGCCCAGACTGCTACAACCGCCGCGTTGATGGGCGTAATATTCGGCGGGATGGGTGGTGGTTTCGGCGGAGGAGGGCGGGGTGGTTTCGGAGGAGGCAGGCGCGCTTTTGAGGGTGGATTTGGAACAGGCGGCCTGTTGACTGGTGTTCTTGGGTTGAAGCGGATACGGATAATGGCTTTCGGAATGGGGATGGGATATGGCGGCGGAATGAGAAAGTCTGAGCAAATGGACGCGAACTACAATTTTCCCGTAATTGCGCTAAAGGCTCTTACGGACTATCAGCCGCGGGACTATCAATTCAATCTCGAGGGCAGAGCGCTGTTTGACATTTCCAAGTTGCCCAAGGGCGTTACGATCCTCAACGGGGACATCGGCGAAGATGTTGCCAAATCCCAGGCAAAGACCCTGGTCGATCAGCTTCAATCACAAAAGGCGCACGCGAAATATCACATGATCCAGTCGATAAACACCGAGTCGGACGTTGGGGACGTGGAGCTGCTCCACGCTCCGGTATGGTTCGCAAAGTACGACCACAAGGGGAACAAAATCGTGTTGGTCATTGACGCCAACTCTGGCAGAGTGATCAACAGCTTCGGCCTCTAAGAGCGGCAGCGCGCTTCTATGCCTTTGCGCTCGTCTCTTTTTTTCCTTTGAATACACACGTGGTACCCAAAATACTAAAAAGCAATAAGGATTCCTGACGTTGTGGTTAACCCTGTGACTGCATTTGGAACATAAGCGGCTTCTGGAAGGATTGGCGATTATGCCTAAACCAAAAGCAGTAACGATTACAGTTATTAGTATATCCAGAGCCTTCAGCCATTCAAACCGTATTTCAACCATGTGTTTGAGGCTGCCTTGGTGGAGTTACAGGCGGTGAAGCGCTAAGGTTTGCCAACCAAACCATAAACAAAGAAGAAAGAGCAGCCAGAGCCTAATCAAGCTTTTTTGGTGAAGAAGAAAACGCCGTAACTCTTGTATGGCTGCATCTGCTTAAGTTTGAAAATGCCTGCTTCAATTTCTGCTTTTAACGCTTCGGGATTTTGAACTGGCGCGCCAGGGAAGATGCCTTTCTTTGTGACCTCCACAATTATCAGCTTACCTTCAGGCTTGAGAATCCTGCCGAACCCTTTTAAAACGGCTTCACTTTCACCAACCTCATGGTAAACTGTTACAAGAAGAATCATGTCAACTGAGCTGTCCTCGAGTTGAATGTTTGCGCCGTTACTTTGCAAAAACTGGATGTTCTTAACTCCTACCTTAGCGGCTTTGTTTTGGGCTTTCTTAAGCATCTCGAGTGAAAGGTCAACCGCCACCACCCTTTTGGCTTTTTTTGCAAGTTCTATGATGTAATAGCCTGGTCCACAACCGAAATCTACCACTACATCGTTTGGGTTTATGGCAAGTTTCTCCACGAGTTCGGAAGGCGGCTGAATCAACCGTCTGAGCGGATTATCTAAAAAGAAGGCGCCTGATGCTGAATACGGGTGTCCTTTATGTGACAGGTTTTCAACTCTCCGTTAAGTTGATGTTTCTGAACTACTTTTTGTTTGTTAAAGAATATATGCTTTATATTTAGAGTCAATGCGGTTTACTCAATGTTAGTTTTTCCGTCGCTAAATTCCGCAGCTAACATGCTTTCCAGATGGTGTACCGGCATTTTACGCGTGGTTTTCATAGCTAAAATGCGTCCCTGGCTCCTACTTATAGGGGGATAAGTATGCTAACATGGTTTCATGATACAGGGTTTTTTCTAAAAATGTGAGTTCCAAGTTTGCAATTACGAGACACATACATAAATGAGTCTACAAAAAATGTCATAGCATGAATAAGGAGAAACTAATGAATTGGATCCATTTTTCATGGCGCGTTTCGTGTATTTCTCAAGCACCTATTTGAAGGCTTCATCCAAATCTACGTTATAATAATTTGCTTGCGGGCCATCATACGATTTACTTATAATGAGTGCAGGGGTGGAATTTGGACTCCCAATAGACAGGAGACCTTGCCAATCAAACGTTTTCCCCATTCTTTCCCTCTTTTTTCGTTTGCATTTTGGAAAAAAACATGGGCGCCTCTTTTTGATTTGCTTTATGGCAAGCTAGTGAGCGCTCTGCTGGCTTCTTGAAAGAGGTTTGCTTTCCAAAAAGAGAAAAAAGGTGTTGTGAAGGTTATTGGCGTCTATTTCTTGGTCTTGGCTGGTTGGTTTTTCTCTTTTGCTTTCGCTGCTGAAGCTACAATCTATGTCGTTGTTGTTCCATTGCTTGTCGGTGAAGGATCAGCGACTTTTTTCTGTTGTGTTGCGAGGTTACTTGGAGAGGAATCTCCAGGAGAGAACTATTCCGATTGCAGATAATATTATCGCGAATCCTGTCACAACCGCGAAGTCAAGCCATAGACTATTCATGCCTGTCGCTCCAATCAATACCTGTCTTATTCCGTCGACTGCGTAGCTTACGGGGTTAACTCTTACGACGTCTTGAAGCCAAGCTGGCATTATTTTTACCGGAAACAATGCGTTACTTGCGAATAGTAGTGGGAGGTTGAGTAGGTTTATGATTGCCATTTGTGTTTGCCAATCACCTGATCTTAGCGCGAGCACCGTGAACAACGCAGATAACCCGACGGCCATAAGGAAGATGATGAGGAATGCACCAGCGATTCCTTGAGGGGTGAAATTTGCCGTATCCATCCCGAGAGCTACTGCAACCACTAGAACTATGGCTGCTTGTATCAGGGATCTACCGACACTTTGTAGGATTTTGCCCATCACAATTGATCCGCGTGCAACTGGTGTGCTCAGAGCTTTGTTTAGGAAACCGAATCTACGGTCGAAGACTACTGACATTCCGCTGAACGCGGAAGTGAAGAGGACGATGAAAGCAAGCATTCCGCATGACAAGAATGAGAAGTAGCTTGTTGTTCCGAAAAAGTTCTTCAAAATTATGTCCTGTTGTGCTATGGTGGCTCCTGACCCGGCGATGAAGGACCCAAAGTTCAGGGCTTTGCCGAACAAGCCAAGCCAGATAATTGGTTGAATTAGTGACACAAAGAGTTGTATTGGGTTAGTGTACCACTTTCGAAGGTCTCTGTTTGTCAGCGCCCACAGGCCGTGAAAGGGACTCCTGCTGAGCTTTGGAGCTGTCCTGAACCTTTGTTCCTGCTGGGCTGAAACCTGTTCGGGCGTTTTGGTTTGGTCTTCGGGGTCTTTTGAAGCTTTGATTTTGGTGTTTATCGTGTCTTCGTCCATGATTGTCACCTTAGGATCTCGCTTTCCTCATAGTTCTCCGTTGACGGATCATCTGCAGCTTGTCGACTTCTTCCTCTCTGAGGTTACGGCCTGTTAATTCGAGGTATGCCTCGTCTAAACTGGGCTTTGTCAGAGAGATTCTGGTGACGTGCAGTCCCTTGGATCGGATCAGGTCGGTTATCTGGGGAGATGCTTCTTCCCCGTCGTTCACCTTGATCCTGTAATTGCTGTCTTGCTTCTTGACTTCCTTGACGAGCTGGATCTTGGCTATGTCGGATGAGATGTCTGGCTCGTTTTCTTTTACGTCGACGACGATGACGTCTCCGCCTACGCTTTGTTTGAGTTCTTCGGGCGATCCGATCTTCACTATGTGGCCGTGATCTATTATGGCCACTCTTTCGCAAAGAGAATCAGCTTCTTCAAGGTAGTGGGTGGTGAGAAACAGTGTCATGCGGTACTCTTCCTTCAGCGTCTTAATGTATTTCCAAACTGCAGTTCGCGTTTGAACGTCAAGACCGAGCGTGGGTTCGTCGAGGAAAAGCAGTTTCGGGTAGTTAATCAGGCCGCAAGCGAGCTCTAGGCGCCTTCGCATTCCTCCCGAGTAAGTGGAGACTTTCCTGTTCGCTGCGTCTTCAAGCTCAACAAGTTTTAGAAGTTCTTTTGCGTGAGCCTTCGAATCTTTTCTGGCCATTCCGTAAAGGTCTGCGCAGAGAATGATGTTGTTGATTCCTGTCATGTCCTCGTCCGCCGTGTATTCCTGCGGGACGACCCCGACGCTTCTTCGCACTTCGTTCGCGTCTTTGAATATGCTGAATCCGCAGACCACAGCTTTTCCCGACGTGGGCTTCATGAGGGTCGTTAGCATGTTGATGGTGGTCGTTTTGCCGGCGCCATTTGGCCCGAGAAAACCGAAGATTTCTCCTTCTTTGATGTTGAAGCTCACGTTATCAACTGCCTTGAGGCTTCCGAAGGTTTTTGAAAGGTTTTCCACTGTGATTATGTTAGAAGTTGGCGTTTCAATTTTGTTTGTCGACATTTTGTTTTCTCCTAACTCTTTTTTTAAACGGGTTTGCTATGTGTTGGTTATTTTGGAGAGTCTTGACTGGATTTCCTTGATTTTTTCTATATGAGGAGAGAGTTTGGAAGGGTCGGATTTTGCGAGGTCTTCAAAGTATGAAACGAAGCTGTTCATTTCGTTTAGGACATCTTCTAGCGTGCGCGGGAGGTTTGACCTCATTCTGGAAGGCCAAGCCATTTCCTCTTTTCCCTGTTCGGTTAACTCGTACTTGCCGTCTTCTCTCTTTTTTATCGAACCCTCTTTGGTCATTGTGTCAAGCAGAGGATATACGGAGCCTGGCGACGGTCTCCACCAGCCTTGACTCATGTTTTCCATGGCGTCCATTATTTCGGCGCCGTTTTTCGGTGAAATTTCTAACGCATATAAAACCCAGCCGTGAAGGCCGCGGCGTTTGTGTTTCATCCAATCAAACCACATATCGAATTACCGATATCGAAATATCGATATATGCTTATAAATTTGCCTCTTTCAAAATGTGCGCCGCGCGAAACACTCCATCGATTTTGCTAATGGGCGCACTCTGAATTCGTCTGATATTACTTGTTTTCAACTTTCGAGGTCGAATTCCAAATCAGCTCAAAATGATTTTGAATTATACCGACGAAATAGGCATTGTCTGACCACAAATACACGGCTCTTTGAAAATCGATGGTTGTTCCAAAGAATATTTCTTTCTTGTCAATTAGAACCACCGCGGCTGGAATGGGTGACGTAGTGTAACGTATCTCAAAACACGGGTTCACAAGAAGAGTCTGAGGGATCTCCAGCCGCAACTCTTTGTCTTTAGGGTTTTCCATAAGGAGTCGGAACTTGACTTCGTGTACAAATAGTTAAATATGGCAAATTATACTTTTCCTTTGTTGTGTTTTTTGGACAGTTTTAGATATGACAAAACCTCTCGATCTAAACAAGTCGGTTATTACGAAATCGACCGCCGAAAAGATTTTGGCAACGGTGCCATATGGTAATGTCTTCCATTTTTTCGAATCAATAGGCCAATACACGGGGGGAAACCGCTGTTAGTTGGCAGCCTTCGCCAAAGAAGCTGAAATCATACCAATTGAGTCAATTGATTTTCATTCCAAAAGAGCTGACTTTCAAAAGTGGATAGCAGACACTATTGGAGACACTGAATTAGCAACAGCAATCGGGCACATTGAGAAAGAGCTCACTGGGGAGCCATTGAAAAGAAGAATTCTCAAGATTATAAATGCACGGGTAAGAGAACTTGAAAGTCAAATCCAGCATGCAAGCACTCTTGGCAGCAAGAAATAATCAACAGGTTGCCGATTCATCTGACAATAGCCTTCGATTTTTTAGATTCGATAGGTGGATATCTCGATCAGAGCTAGCATACAGAATTGTTCGACCCGGAAAGTGAGTGAGAAGATTTGGGAGGTGAATTGGAATGGTGAGAGTGAAACAAATTATGAAGGATGAAGGCGAATTCTTAGAAGCTGCTAAGGTCAGCGATTTAGAAAAAGGCGTTATGAGAAGCGTGGAGCTGAAAGGGATTGATATCTTAATAGCTAATGTGGATGGACGATTCTACGCTTTAGACGACAGATGCGGACACATGAACGCTCTGCTTTCTATGGGAACCCTGAACGGGAAAATCGTAACTTGCCCGTTTCATTATGCTCAGTTTGACGTTACTACAGGACAGAAAGTAAAAGATCCCATGTCAGAAAGCTTCAAAGACATGGATAAACTTCCTGAAGAAATGCAGAAATTCTTGATCTACGCAAAAAAACTTATGGATCCCGTAAAAACCTTCGACATGCAAACGCATGAAGTTAAAGTGGAAGGAAACAAGATTCTAGTCAGAATATGAAAGCATTTTTGAAGACTTAGACAGAAACCTTCTTTTTCTAATTTTTGAACTTTAGCAGTAGGAGAGTTGACCCATTAACGGTATACTCGTGGAAATACTGTTGCTCTTCTTAGGTTCTGTCATGTCATTTCTCTTGTTTAACCCGAAAGGTAAAGAAAAATTCTGGGAGGTCGTTAGATATTGAGCTTCAGCGTTATCCTTCATAACCAGCCTCTTCTTCTAAAAATTACTATGAGGGTCACCGCTACGCCAATCATTATCGCGTCCATGATATAGAAGCCTAAAGAGCTACTGCTGCCAGGTATAAAGAACCCTTTTCCGAAGTTGGTTCCGTATATTTCAGCAATCAAGGCCAAGGGAAGAAAAATTGCGGAGATAATGGTGAGGATTCTGATGATGTTGTTTGTGGTTAACGTTTGAACATTGATCAAGATGTCGGTTATATCGCTGATTTCTTCCCGATGGTTATCCACCACTTCAATCAGCGAGATTGTCCTATCATAGAGATCCTCAAAGCGGGACATTGTAGCGCTGGAAACTAGAGCAAACTCGCCTCGCGCTATTTTTCCTACTATTTCACGCATGGGACCTATGGACTGTCTCATGACCAACACTTGGTCCCTTGACTTAGAAATTTCTAATCCAAAGCTTGTTTCCGATCGTCTTGGCCTTTCCCTAAAGAGGGCTCCTGCTTTTTTGGTCAAATTCTGTAATCTTTCATGCACTAAATCAGAAATCAAAAAGAACTCATTCGTGATTAAATCCAAGAATATATACAAAAGAATATCTGTGGAAGGCGAAAGTGAAAGCGCGAAATAACCATGTGTGCTGATTTTTTTGTAAACGGCACATGTAATATCCGAATAACCCCTGTGAACTGTGATAATCCACCTTTTCCCCACCAGCAACGAGAGCCTTTCCATTTTTACGTCGGAAACAAAGCCCTCCCTTTTAGGAAAATTAAGAACACAGGATATGCGGTCCTCTTGCTCCTCAATTTTTGACCGTTGTCCTTCTTCAATCAGTTCCTTCAGCCTTAGTTCATCTAACTCAAAATGCTGCACTATCGCTTTGATTTCGGCATCCGAGGGATCCTCAACATCGATCCACAACACGGAATCTTCGCTGATCTTCTCAGGGAGAGACTCCAACGTATCAGACTGCCATCTTCCTTCTTCATGCTTCCGAAGCTGAGTTATGGTTAACAGTTATGGTTCACCAGTTACTGTTAATGAAAACTCTTGTCTAAACTTATATTTAGCCATACAAAAAAGCTGCATATTAAGCATGCGTTAGGCTTGAGTTCTCGGTCGGCTCTCCTCCAAAAGGGTAATGAGGATGTATAGCGGAAAGTCTTTGACTTATGTAAATTCAAGCAAAGTGGACATGAATATCCTTTGTAAAAACCAAAAAATCTAGGAGCTGCTTCTTTTTAGGTAGTTCTTCAAGGAAGAGCTAAGTTGGCTGCTCCGAAACGTCCTTTTTGTCGCCGGATCCCTTCTCATTTAGGCGAATTATGAGTTGGTGGTTTTTCTTGACAAGAGCTACATCTTCTTTTTCTATATTGTCTGCAATTACTTCTCCGTTGTATTTCATACGACTGGTATAGCCTAGTTCTTTTAGTTCGTTCATGAGGAGTTCGCGTAGTTTTCTTAGTTGCTCACCTGATGTTTGCGGGTCTCTGGTGAAGCAGAAAGTAATGGTTTTTTTGTCAGGGTCATAGTTTGCTCGGGTGCCTCTGCCAAGTTTTTCTACGTGACCCCATATTGTTTTGTCGCTTTCATCTCTCATGTTTCCACCTTGCTATTTCTCTCTTTTAAAGGAGCCGTGTCCGCCTGCCTTAGTAATGTTTGTGACTACACTTTGGCTTACTTCGTCGAGAAGCTCTTCGGCACGTTTCCAGTTATCAGCGGAGACTTCTACGCTGTATCTGGGAGCGGCGATAACGCAAAATTCGATTTTAGCGTCTTTAGCTTTTTGTGCTTTCTCGGCGTCAATGAATGCGTCTTGGATGCATTTAACGCCGTTGGGTTTCATGCAGCGAATTTCAAGCGTACCTTTGACTTTCACCATTTTGATACGGATGCGTTCTTCTGCAACTTGGACGAAGGCTTTGGCGATGTCTTCAGGTATGTCAAGTTTAGTTAGGGCTTCTGTGCCTTCTTTGAGAGCTTTTTCGAAGCCTTCATATAAACCGACGCTTTCTTCCAGGATAACGCCTGCTTTCTGGTAGACTTCATGTACGGGCAAGCCTACTTTTTCTGCGACCGCACGCAGAAGTACTTCGCCTTTGCGGTCTCTTTTCCAAGCTTTGATTTTTTCAATTCTTTCGCGTTTTGTAACGCGTCTGAGGGATAAGTCAATGTGGCCTTTTTCAAGGTTTACATGGAGAACTTTTAGAACCATTTTTTGTTTTTCACGAACGTAGTCGTGGACGTTTCTTATTCTGGCGCTGGAGATTTCGGAGATATGAAGAAACCCGCGTTTATTGTATTCATCTAGGTTAGCGTAAGCTCCATAATCCATCACGCTCTCTATGGTGGCGATTACGAGATCTCCAGATTCAGGCCATTCAGATTTATGTTCAGACATAGTTTACATCTGCTCTAACTTGCGAGAAAGAATGTGGGTTGAGTGTTTTATTCTTTTTTGTCCAACTTGACAATATAAATTTCTTTGTTGCGGACTCTGAGTGCTGCATTGAATTTTCTGTCTGGTTTCTTGTTGTATGACTTAACTCTAAATGAGAATGGCGCGTACATTGATCTTACTGTTTTACCCTCAACTTCAACCTTAAACATCTTCTCAGGGCTCTCAATGATCTGCTTGAAAACTGCATCATACTCGGGAATCTTGGCGATTTTTCTTCCTTCAGGTATTTCCTTGACTGGAGTTGCTTTTGCTACTATTTGCTTGTTCTTACTTTTTTCTAGTTTAGACACATGTATTCACACTATATACATGTCAGTTATACTATTAAAGACTAGCAGTAACATCGGCAGAAATAATTACGGTTAAGTCAACGTAATAGTGAACTAATGGTAATCCAAGTAAGCATTGATTTTTTTTGAATATTTCTCGCACCAATATCTGGATTGAGATGACATATTTTCGGTCGATTAACATCTAACTAACTTTTGTTCGGTGAACACGCCGAGTGCAACGCTGAATGTTTTACTCGCCTTTTATGTCATTTCTGTTACATTCCGCTTTTGGTCTATATTCTCTTTTTCTGGTTCATTGCTTATGATGCTTTTCGCATTCTTTTATTCTTACAAGCATCCAATCTTTTTCTTCATAAACGCATCCGCAAACCAAAGTTTTAATCGTCAAGATTGCCGCCCTTCAAGCAAACTTACCAGATACACCAATGTATTAGTCACCAATATTCATAATGATTTCTCTCGGAGTTAAAAGCAAGCGAAGCGTGGACTCTGCACGTAAGATAATTTCATAGGAAAAAGAGTCTTCTATTTTATTCTCGATCTTGTGCTTCAGTTCTCAAGCGCTGATCCGAGACAAAAAAGAAAGCTTAAAATGGAAAGGTAAGCAACTGATTTTTGACTGTTTAGATTCAGAAAAAAACCCTTTTAAGCTCGAAAAAAATCGGACGGTTTTTGTGTTATTCAATAAAGATCACGCGCAGTTCTCTAATTTTCTTCCAGAAAGGGTAAAGTTTTAGAATGCGGGATGCGTTTGTTTGCTTGGTTAAGGTGAATATATGAGCGTGATGAAAAGAAAAAAGAAGAATACACAGCTCGAGCAGCAAAAGAAAATGCAGCGAGAAAAAGATCTAAAAAAGAAACAGATGCGACAACAACTTCCAGCTAAAGGAAAGAAATAACGTTCCTAAGCACGAAAGGCAAGAAAACTTCCTTTTACTTTAAGGGTAACTTGGAGAATGGTAGATGTCGCCTTTTGTGAACTTTTGTGCCGTCTGCGAGAAGAACTATCAATCGTCCCATTTGCTTATGTGCTCTCTCTTGTTTGCTTTTTCAATTCCGCGATAAATGTCCCAAGCCTTGTTTAAATTGCCGAATTCCCCAAAAGTCAAAAAACAAAAATGATAAAAAAGGATTAAGGCTATTTTAAGCAATACGAATATGATAAAGATAGAATGTTATGCGTCCAGTTGAGCATTCTGGAATTGCATCCTCATCTTTTAATGTTTTCAACCAATCATTAACCGTTGAGAAACCAGATTTCGCAACATAAAATCCTAAGTCATTATGCTTTAAATTTATTGGAGACGTTACGTTAAATGTTGCAGTAGTAAATTCTGTTCGTGAGTTGTCGAGGCATGTTTTGCAGACATCAACAAACTCTTCGAATTCAATTATAAGATTAGCATCATAACCCTTAATCTTGTAGTATGAGTACTGTGGATTTTCAACGTCTGTAAGTATGAAAACATTGCCATTTTTCTTAAGATAATTGAGGGCATTAGGGTCAATCTCGATTTCTAAAATGTTTGCGTCACTATTTCCGCTCATACTGCTTTTCACCTACTTATCATTTAATTAATTATTTAACTTCCTATTATTATAAAACACTATAGATAAACCCTATGTTGTTACTGTGTAAATGCGGCTTTTACGGTGTTATTGTTTGCGGTTAACTGTTTATGTGCCTATGTGTGTGCTTGATAATGACTGACTGGAAAGCGTAGCTGGAGACATTTGACTCTTTGCTCAGGGAGCTAAGCCAAAACCAGCGAGAGCAAAATGGACGGTTGCGTTTCGACCGACTTTTCGCTATTGCCAGCGACGTTGCCAGCCAATTTTACTGCCTGAAAAAAGTAGAAATGCAGTATATCCACGGTAAGGTAGAAACTGAAGCGAAGAACATTAGCACGGAAGCTCATGAGAAATTGACTGAGGACTCTGTGAAAGTCAAACGGGCTGAACTGTGGCTGAAAATAAATGGGGACAAACCTGTTTTCGCTTTGGAAATGTTTCTTCTCGCCAAATACGGCGACGTGCTTTTGGCTGGTAAGCCTGAATCGGCACTTTTTGCGCGTGGCTATCCGCTTACAGTCTTTGAGTACAAGTTTAGCCGAAGCAGCGTAGTCTATCCGTCTTATCATGTGCAAGTACAAACCTGCGGTATCCAGCTTGAAAACATGGGTTTCGACACGAGCAGGCTGTTCTATGCGATTGTAGTTGCTGACCCAAAGACGAAGGGAAGCAGAGAACTAAGACAAAACGTGGTGCACACCTTAATCAGGAACGGCCCAAAGGAAGCCGTGCATTCCATTAATGACGCCAAGATTTACTATAACAAATTCAACCGCGAAATCGCAGAGAAGGATTTGACGTGGGCTACAGAGTTCTGGAACAAATATAGAGAAGCCCAACCGACAAACAACCAGAACAAATGCTCAAGATGTGAGTACCAGACAAAGTGTGAATAACTCGTTTTGCTGTCCTTCGTTAATTTTTGCTCTTAAACAAAACTTAACTTTTTTAGTGTCTTTTGATTCTTACTCCAGAATACACAATGTTTACAAAGACGAGTGGAACCAACATTTGGCAGCCGCATCTAATTTACTATTAGCGTGTATGAAAGATGTTTCCCACCAACGTCCTGCCCAAGAAACTCTATCTCATAGGTGTAGTAGTTATCTTCCTCTCTGTCTACTCACAATACTTCATACGTTACGGGTCAATAACCGGGTACCTAGTCGTCTACGGAATACCCGTTCTCGTTGTCAGCCTCCTTTTTGGCAGGCAGCTGTTCCACCGAGCGGGCAAAAACAACAAGGACGCCGCTAAATTCGGCTTAGGGCTATTCGGCGTCTTAATCGTGATCAGCCTTTTACTCTCCATCATAGCTTTAGCTATAATAACGCATTTCGACCCGCACGCCGCAAACCTGCTAAACAAGCCAAATCCCGTGCTCAACGTGCCGTCCAACGTTGCGTGGCTGATGATTCCCGTCTCCATACTTGTGGTAGGTCCGGCTGAAGAGTACCTGTTCCGCGGCTTCATCTACGGCGGGCTCCTCAGCATCTCCAAGGGAAGATACTGGATTCTATTGGCGGCTGTTTCAAGTGTGATGTTTGCTTCCGTCCACGCCTACTACGCCCTCACATACGGCATCGCCAGCGTCCTGCCGTTTATAGACTTAATAACTTTCGGTTTAGCCATGTCCATTGCGTACTACTGGTCAGGAGGAAACATACTGGTACTTGCGCTCATTCATGGCGTGTACGACGCCACAGACTTTCTAGGTGTAGCCACCACAAGCCAAATTGGCCAAGCTGCACAGCTCGTGATGATATTTGTCGGCATAGGGTTTGCAGCAGTTTACCTTCCCAAAAAATCGCCATGCGCCAAACGCCTAACCCCTCAGTTTCCCCTGAAACCACGCCTGAAACGCAGCCGCCACCTGCCCCTCCACAAATGTAGCTGTACGTTTAGGACTTAGAACCAGGAGAGGGTTCCGTTTTTTCTTGAGGTGCGCTATCCAACCAACCTGAGATATTTTGTATGCCTTTGTTTTCCATGCAAGTTAATGCAGTTAAATTCAGAACGCAGATTTTTGTACTTTGATCTGTCGGCATCTTTATGGAAAAGTGGCAGGGTAGCGGCCCATGGCTTCCAGTATTTCTTCGGAGGCCGTCTTTTTTCCAAGATTTCGCACAAAATCGGCAGCGACGACTATCCCAACTAATCTGTTCTGCTTCAATACTGGAAGTCTTCTGATTTTATTGCTTGACATTAGCCTAGCTGCCTCCTTAAGCGAAGCATCAGGATCAACTGTAATAAGAGACTTAGACATAATCTCCGAGACCTTGGTATCCAGCGGTAATTTTTTCGCCACGACCCTTCTAACAAAATCTCTTTCAGTAACTATTCCAATGGGCACTTCCTCATCCATGATAACCAAGCAACCCACTCGGTTCGAACTCATGAGCTCCGCTGCTTCAAAAACGCTATTATTAACACCGATTGAAATGACATTCTTCGTCATGATATCTTTGACTGCCGGCATAATCTCTCTTAAGAAAAACGCCTAAATAAGATTTTCGAGGTCAAATGTTATAACTTCAGTTAAACGCATGAACAAGCAATCCACTACTCTTTTATTTGCACGTGGGCCTCTTGAAAAAATGTTGAGGGTGCAAGACTTCTACTCTTTTTCCGTGGGTTTTTTTTGTCCGTATACGTATTTTCCGCCTCTTAGCGCGGAGCAAACTGCGGCTGCAACGCACATTATCGCGCCGATGACGAACGCCTCTCTCAGCGCAGTCATGAACGGAGCTGAAATTGCATTTGGGAAGAAGGTTGATCCCGTGAGATAATTAATCGTTGCTGTTGGTATGGAGCTTACTAACGATGAAGGAAGGGTGTGAAGTATCGTTGCGACTGGGTTGTAGCCTAGAAAGGATGCGAAGAGGGCCCCTGAGGCTGGCGTAGCACTGAAGGCCTGTGCAAGCTGCGAAGGCGCACCGGCACTTGTAACTGCAGCTGCTAGGGCACTTGGAAGACTCCCGGTGAGCGACACTATGATGATGGTGAAAAAGATAGCCTGGCTTATCGTATTTGCACTGTTCTGTATGGTTGCGCGCATTCCAGATGCGGCACCTCTGTGTTCCGCGGGTACTGAGTTCATTATAGATGCCATGTTAGGAGAAGCAAAGATGCCACCCCCGATTCCCATTATGAAAAGCACAACCGCAAAAGACAGGTAGATGAAATCAGCTGGGAGCAGCACGAACCCTGCGAAAGCAGCGGCGGAAATCACCATACCCGAAGTAGCGAGTAGTCTTGCGCCGTGTTTGTCTGATAGCCAGCCACTGATCGGTCCAGTTAAGACAAAACCTATCGACATGGGTATCATTAATATGCCACACCAAAACGGTGTGGAATCAAAGCTGTACCCATGGAGAGGAAGCCATATTCCTTGAAGCAATATGATAAGCATTATCATCACTCCGCCCCTTGACATGGTACTGAAAAGCGAAGCAAGGTTACCTGCACTAAACGCTCTTATCTTAAACAGATCAAGCCTAAACATTGGCTCAGCGACATGGTTTTCGATAAACGGAAAAGCAACAAGAAGACCCGCCCCGACGACGAGAGAAGCAATGACCCATGGATTACCCCAGCCCATAGCCGAGTTCCCATAAGGTATCAAACCGTAGATAACGCCTGCTAGAATTAATGTTAATCCCCCGCCAAAAGCGATGTTCCCCCAAATGTCCAATTTTTGGTTTCTTCTAATAGTGCCGCGCTCTTTCAGCTTCATGTACGACCAGACCGTGCCTATCACCCCAACTGGCACGCTCACCAGAAACACTAGCCGCCAGTCATAAATCGCTAAAATGCCTCCCAGAACCAGACCTATTATAGAACCGGCGAGGAAAGATATCTGGTTTATTCCAAGTGCTTTTCCGCGTTCATTGGTTGGGAATGCGTCAGTTATTATTGCAGCGCTGTTTGCGAACAAGAATGCTCCGCCAATTCCTTGGACTATTCTGAAAACTATTATCTCGATAGCCCCTGCGTCACCCTGATTTGGAGTTATTGAAAGCAAAATCGAGCCAACTGTGAAGATAAGGAATCCAAGGTTGTAGAGCCTTACGCGCCCAAACATGTCTGAAAGTCTGCCAAAAGTGACAAGCAACGTGGCGGTAACAATGCTGTACCCAAACAGTATCCACAGCATGTACTGAAAAGACGTAAAAGGATTAATGTTAATTCCGCGAAAGATAGCGGGCAACGCAATCAAGACAATGGTGCCGTCGATTGAAGCCATCAAAGTGCCAAGCGTAGTATTAGAAAGCGCAACCCACTTGTACTCAACCATCTGTTTTCACTAAAGTTTTAATTGGTGTGTCTGATGGGTCATAAATAGTTTACCAACCAAAGCCCACTGTTTTCGCATAACATCTGTTACTGAAAATACATTTCTGAGGTCTTCCTGAGCTTTTGCAAACTCAAAACAGAGAAAGAAAACTGCAACTCCATAAACGCAGCGCGCAACCAGCCCTCTCGGCTAAAGAAAACTCGTTATAACAAATGATGCCTAATTCGGGAGCACCATGCGCGCCATCAAGTTCTAGAAAAAATTGCGCTGTTCATGTCAAATTGCGCTGTTCATGTCAAAAATGAAATCAGGTTATTCCAACTCTTGAAGATAGTTTCGGTTGATGAGACAGAATTTAGATAGAAATAAGGTCTTTATCAGCTTAACAAATGGGTCTATTGCCGCGATTTTGTTCAAGACAAGTTATATTAAACCTGCGCTTATTATCACCTGCAGGTCGGGGAGCACGCTTTAGACGTGATGCATTGAGGCATGGAGCGTGTCAATTAAAACAGCGGAAAATTGATACGCGGCAAAGACTTTGCTTCGATGGGCTGGACATGCAAATGTTGCACTGAGGAGATGAGCAGCGTGGTCAAAACGGTGAAAGACCATGAGGCGACGAAGACACGGCCTCAGTGGACCGCGAACATGTTTAAGGCTCAGACCCAACCTGTTCTTCTTAATAACCTAAACTATAGAAAGCTCTTTCTTTTAATACATAAAAAAGGTAAGGCCACCTACGGATTGATTCTTTCGTATATTCAAATCGTTCTTTAACAAAATAACTCCATTCATCTCTCGTTGGAGAAGTTACCCTTGTTAGCCCATATCATGAAAGGGAAAGGATATGTTTGAGAATCTCTCGCATAGTTGTGGAGAGTAAGTCTATGTGTATGGGGAAAGTAGTTGTTCGTTGTCCTGTATGCAAAAACCAGATTCAGGTCACTAGACCCGACAGCAATCACCCGTTTTGGTCTACAAATAAACCTGTAAAAGACGAAGGCATAGAGAGTGTTGTTGAGCAAGTTCTTGAATGCAAAAATCCATCATGTGCTTCAAAATTTTCAATTTACTGGTACAACAAATAAATAAATACACTGACAAAAAATTGCTGACAATATAAGAAAATGACTAAACTGTTTAGTCACATGGGTTTAAGGGTCTTTTTGAATATTTCTTCTCGCCACTTGTGCTCCCAGCTTGCCCAACCAGTCTTCACAAGGCTTTCCCTCAAGTGAGGCTTTTCAGCAACCCACTCCAGAAATGTCCAGAAGCGCCTCTTGTCTTTGAGCATTTCCTCAGGCACCCCTTTTTCAACACACCATCTAACATATCCTCTTTCAACCAACTGCTTAAGTTCGCCTGTGGATTCGACCCTTTGAACCTTGAACCCTAAGCTTAGTAAGTACACACCTACACTTGATAGAACGTATTCTGAACAAACCTTAAAACAGGTTTCAGCGTCAGGCTGCATAACTGCGACAATCTCGTTTGCAATCTTCACCGCGTCATCCAAATATTTCTTGTTCTTGAAGTTCGGCGGCTGAAAAGAAGAAGTGGGAATTCTGCGCTCCATCACCATAGGGTCTGGAGGCTTGAGCGCGCCAACCACCACGCCCAATAAGAGATCGCCCCATCCTGAAGCATCTATCAAAATCGTCTTCCCAGGAAAAAAATAATCCAACGCCAAACTCAATCACCACACTGAGAAATATTTAAGGGGTTTCTGTTTTTCTGTCTTTTGTTTATCTGGGGCTTTCAATTCAAAAAACAGACTTTAATTCTATTTTAGGAGTGCGTGCGCTTTAGTAAATATTATTCGGGAAAAGCTTGTGATAATTTTGGCGCATTCTTCTTTTCGTTAATTGGCTGCTTTAAAAATCGGTTAAGCTCCTATTCTGAAAGAGGCAATGGTTGGATTGGATGTTTACATGAGAATAACGGGAAAAAGAAAAAAGGGGTTTTGAGAGTTTACTGTATTCCCCATCTCTTTACGATTTTCACTATCAGGAAGATTACCAAGGCTACGATAAGGAAAGTTATCAACGCCACAAGGAAGTCACCGATAGTGAATACCCCAGTTGTGTAGGTCGCTAGATTTTTCATGCCTGGTATTAGGAGTCCTATTGCGGGCAGTAGCAGATCCTTGACGAGTGCCTGAACGAATCCGCCTAGATAAAGACCCAAGATGAAGGCAACGGCGAGACCAAAGACACCGTATTTTGACAGAAAATCTTTGAATTCAGGCCACATCCCTTTAGGCGCAGGCGGCGTAGGTTTAGGCTCTAGCAGTTCACGAATTTTCTTGAGCTCATCAAGCATTTCTTGGTCGTTTGACATAAAAACCACACAATCTTATTTGTCGATGACTGCTAATAAAACTATGCAAGACAACAAAAAAAGATAACTATACTTCACAATTGTTTAAATCACTATCAGAAAACCCCATAATAACTGTGCATTTGTTTAACAGTTAGAGCAAACCGAGGAAATAGGGGCATAAAACAATCTGCGCCCCTAAACATCAAATTGAAGAACAGGCCACAGTGCTACACCGCACTACAAATCTACGAAAAAGACCACAACATACGTCCGAACTTCAGAGCTAATGCTAAACGAAGGCAAAGCGCTCAAGAAAATGCTCAAATGAAGGGTGACTACAAATTTTGTGAATGTAGTCGCCTCAAAACAAAATGTTTCCCTCCGAATCAAGGCACAGTAATCAGCAATTAACCCTAAAGAAGTCAACAACAAATCTTTCATGATGTAGAGGATGAAAGAAAAAAGAATTGCCGTTACAGGAGCAGTTTTTTCTTCTTCTCGTTAACTGGTTGTTATGAAAATCGAGTCAGCCATAGGTCTGAAACCCCCTATACACCATTGGTTCGGAGTCTGAAGGGCGCCAAAACTCAATGGCAATGAGTCAAATTTAAATTGTACACCATCCTAAAATGTAGAGCAAACGAGTAGTATTCATGAGACGGATTCCGACACAGTTCTTTACTCCGGTGTGCAGAAACCCCGAACTCTTGATGAGCTTTATTAGAGGTTCATACAGGGGGGTTGTTAAATCAAGACTAGATTATCGAAATGAAGATGGGAGCAGCTCTGCCCTTTGGTTGCTGAGCCTGAGAATTACGCATCGTTGTAATCACAGGTGCGCAATCTGTGCACAATGGGGACAAAACGGATACAACGCAAGAGAGGATACACCAAAAGTTACCGGAGAAGTCCCAGTTGAAATTTACAAAAAAGTAATAGACGAAGTCGCCCCCAAAAAAGTTCACGTTTACATAACGGGCGGAGAACCTTTTCTCTACGAACCATTGGTTCCCTTGGTTAACTACATGAAACAAAAAAGACTAACGGTTCAAGTAGTAACAAACGGGGTCGGACTAGAAAAAAACGCTGAAACCATAGTTGAAAACGGATGGGACATGATTTGCGTCTCCTTCGATGGCCCAAGAGAAATTCACGACAAATGCCGAGGCGTCCCAGGCGCATTAGATACAGCAAAAAAAGGAATATTGGCGATCCAAAAAATAAAGAAACAGAAAAAAAAGACAAAACCGGGCATCTTCATTATCACAACAATCTCCAAGAACAACGAATCCACATTACTTGACACCGTGAAAGAAGCAGAAAAACTAAGCCCTGACGGCATGACAATCTACTACTCATGGTTCACCAAAGAATGGATAGGACAAAAACACACAAAAATAGCAGAAGAAAAGTTAGGCGTAACACCTTTCGCATGGAAAGGCTACGTCCGCGACACAACAAAATTGAACATAGACAAAATTGCTGAACAAGTACAACAAATAAAATCTAAAAAAGCTTCCATACCCATTCTGTTTGTACCCGACCTCAAACCAGAGGAAATCCGGACGTACTATACTGAACCGGAAAATTTCTTCGGATACAAAAAATGTATTTCACCATGGTTCCAGTTAGACGTAATGCCAAACGGAGATACCGTCACATGTAGAGACTTTCCAGACTTCGTTACAGGAAACATTAAGGAATCAAGTATCCTCGAAATATACAATAGTGAAAAACACCGCAAATTCAGACGAGCCCTAAGAAGCTGTGACAATGGAGTTTTTCCAATATGCTCCCGATGTTGCGGCTTGATGGGGTATTAAAAATGCTTTTCGCCTAAGAGGAGAACACATTTGACCGACCAGCTGCCGATTCAGCCAAAAAAGAGGACAGCAAGCAACCAAAACTTTTCTATTCAAGCAAACACAAAAGATCATCAACAAAAAAATAGGTTGATCACGATGGAGCCCATAGACGTTGCAATTCTCACCATGAACAGCGACCGAATGTTGAGGGAATGCATTAATTCTGTTTACAAGAACGTACCAGTTAACAACCTCATTATTATTGATGGCCACTCCACTGACACTACAGCAGACATAGTGAAGGAGTTCCAAGAAAAATACGGGAACGTTAGCTTCATTCAAGAAAAGGGAACAAGAGGCAGCGCTAGGCAGAAAGCAATTCAACTGGTAAAAAGTGACTGGTTCATGTTTGTCGACAGCGACGTTATCCTGTCAAAAAACTGGTTTGCCGAGGCGGAAAAACTAGTAAAAGACGACGTGGGCGCTATCTGGGGAATCGAAATTTGGTCAGTGCTAAAAGGATCGAAATTACTGAAGCTGTTTGAAAGGGTTACAATAAAAATATTCGAAAAAAGAGGCGGCACCCACGACACGTTAATTCGACGAAAAACAGTTGAAGACATCAAAATACCCTACCAGCTGCATACTTACGAGGACGGATACATCAAAGATTGGATCGGCAAAAAAGGCTACAAGGTACTAGGCGTCTATGAACCGTACTGCATCCATTTTCGTCCAGATGAAGTGTGGACAACCAGAAAACACGTCGAACTCATGGTCAGCGATCTTAAGTACGCCGTTCACCGCCCCGTACTTATACTTTCATACGGCTTCTACGCAGCCATCGTTATTTACCAAATTGTCTCAAGCAAATTCAAGCGAACAGGCTAAAAAGCAAACAGAGGTGGCTTCTCGCCATCGATGATTTTGGCAACAAGGTCGAAAAAACCGTAGCTCAAAAAGGGCTAAGATTAGAAAAGACTTTTCGCTTTAAGCCTTATTTACGGTCATGGTATTGTGTGGTTTCTCAAAAATATTTCAGGAAATAGTGAGTGAGCATAAAAAACGCTACTTTATTAGCTATTTCACTGTCACTTTATGCTTTTTAGGTGCGGGTGCAATCGTCTTCTTTGGGATGGAGACTTCGAGTAATCCGTCCTTAAATGTGGATTCAGCTTTCTCAGGGATTACTTCTTCTGGGAACGACAGTTGTTTGTAAATATGCGAGTAAACGCGTTCTCTGACAACAAAGTTCTTCTCCGTATCTTCTGTTTCAACATCTGTTTCGGCCGAGATTTCAATACCATCCGTCGTCAGGGCTACGTCGATCTTGTCTTTAGCTACGCCAGGCATCTCAGCATGCACCACAAACTTGTTTCCCTCATCAACCAGATCTACAGTTGCCTCACGAACCGGAACTGTAGGTTCAAGACTTATCCATTCAAATGGAAAAGCTATACTTTCAATGAAATTTTTGCGAAAATTATCCATTAAATCGTCAAAGGTCGTCAAAACATGAACCGCAGGAACTTGTTTGGCAGAAATACGTTTAGCAGGAACTTTGGCAAGAACGGGTTTAGCAAGAACATGCTTTACAGGTTTTACTGCGATTTCAGATTTTGCAATCGCCTTCACCGGCGCTTTTTTTTGTTCTTCACTCATTTTTTTCACCTCGATTAATTTATTATTAGAATCCTAAGAATACGATAATCAACTGTTGCCTTATTTTTGGATCGACGCAGTCCTCTTTTATGTTGTTGCCGCCGTTTTATTCCGGCGCGGGAAAAGAGACTTTAGGGCCTATTCTTTCTGGGCAATCCACGTTTTTATTGCTTCTTCGACAGCTTTGGACAAGTCGCCTTTTTTCCCGCCGAACCTCTCGACCGTTTGTAATCTGAGCTGCTTTTCCAACTCATTCGGGAGATCCACAGTAATTCGACCCATATTTAATCACCAACATAGTTTTTTTGTTGTACGGTTCCACGTGTCAAGCGTTCTTCCAATAAGCGAACTGCCGGACTCCGAATTTTATTTTTGTTTGAGCTATCACTTTTCATTCACCTTTTCCGCTTATTGGCTTATCGACATAATCTACTATGTGCTTACGCACTTATATAGGTATTGGCTCAACCTAATTCTTGCTGAAAGAAGCCAGATGAACCAAACCTCAGAAACTCCAGAAACTCGCCAGCGAGAACCACCAAATGATTTGAATATAATGATGCAGGAGGTGGGATTCGAACCCTCACCATGCTGGAGATATCACCCGCAAACCCCTTTTTTTCTGCTTTACCATGAATTTCAGCTCTCCTCATTTCGCAAGTGAAATCCGGATGCATAAATCAAAGCAGTCACGGATCTCAACGGGAATCCTGAGAAGGCTTTCAAAGGAACTCGTGGGAAAACTTTGTTGTCCATCTCAAGAAACAAAATCATAAGGGGACATGATAGTTTTTGGAATATGATAACTTACTTTGATGCTTAACGCGGCGCGGTAAAACCCTGATTACTCCTGTATCGACATCTCTTGAAGTGAAGCAAGCCCTCAAAAAGCGGATTAGAAATCCTGTCTACTTTATCCTTTTTGAGCAGTATGGACAGATGTTCACGTCATCTCTAACAGTTCGTTTGCAATGTTGGCATACCCTTGTAAAGTGCGGCTGTTGAATATTAGTTGCCGGCCGATTAATGTTCGAGGGCTGATATGGCTGATAGGGCTGGTTAATCTTTGAGGGTTGATAGGACTGATAGGGCCGATTAATGTTCGAGGGCTGATAGGGCTTATAGGGCTGATAAGGCCGATTAATGTTCGAGGGCTGATATGGCTGATAGGGCCGATTAATGTTCGAGGGCGCGTTAGACGTCATTGACGGAGTTGACGGCCTCGGCTCGTAACGTGAGGCTTCCTCATATGGTAACGGTTTTTGTCTGCCGCGCATTACGTATACGGCAGTCATAAAAACAGCGAATGCTATCACAACTGCGGTTATGGCGATCGCTAGCGGTGACCAAAATCCGCTGCTGCTCACGGTGACGGGGACATACGGGGTGCTAAACCCTGTTGATCCTGTTGATCCTGTGGACCCTGTGGGTGTCGCTGTGGGTGTCGCTGTGGGTGTTGGAGCTGTCCCTTGGGTGACGGTAAATGTTGCTGTGGCAACGCCTGTGGACCCCGTAGCGGTAATAGTATACGTGCCGGGAGATACTGACGGAACTGTGAATTCCTCGTATGCAATACCAATTGCACCTCCTGGTGGTGATATCACGTTTGCTGTCCCGACGTTTGTTGTGTCAAAGGTGATGCTTACTGAGGAGGATGTAAGGAACCCATTTATCGAGGCCATCACCGTCGTGCCTGCAGGACCCGTGGAAGGACTCAACGTTATGGACTGGGACTGGGTTTGTGCCTTCGCCATTGGCGTTATTATTACTGCTAAAGTTAATATGCTTAGAAAAAGTAGAATAAGCGTTGCTTTGCTAAACCTTTTCTCCATATCAATAAAACACTTTTGCAATGCAATCATACCTCTCCAAAATTATGTTGTCTTCTCGTAGATATAAGATTTGGCACGCTTCGGTGCGTAAAGTTTTTTATCTTTTGAGAGCAGGATACGATAATTGGTGTCTTGTTTTTGCGGTGTCTCTTGGGCAGCTGAATTGCTGTGTTGAGATGTGTTGTCTTTTTCTCCGTGGTGTTGGAGGAGCGACCTAAGAGGCGCTCTGAGCCTTGAGCGAAATTGAGCAAAAAACCGAGCAAAACCATCATCAGACCCCGAGCCGTTGAGCGTAGAAACAACCTTTTTGCTTATGTTGGTGCAGGGGGTGGGATTTGAACCCACGAACGCCTACGCGATAGGGTCCTAAGCCCTACTCCGTTGACCAGGCTTGGAGACCCCTGCAACTTGTTTATGCGAGTTTATTTTGCTTTCAAGACGAGGTAATCTTTGTACTAACTAATTAATATGAAGCTTTTCCTCAGTTCAGTAGATCCGTAAGTGGGTTAGCTTTGTGTGCTCTACTTCCTACGGGTAGGTGTAGTTATATACGTTTTGACGGTACATTTTGACGGTACAGTTGGGCTGGCGGTAAAGTTTGAGTGGTTTCTTGGCTTGGATTGCTCGGGCTTATGCAGGTGAACAGTCTTCGGCGTCGTTGAAGGCTTTCAAGCAGCCTTAAGCTGGCTTGCAACTATGCTTAGCAAGTAAAAAACGTTATAGCCAAGCAGGTGCCAGACACTTTCGGAACTACCGCAGTTGCAAGAGTTAATTGACTTGCAACATTGCTGTTTGCCGCAGGTTTAACCGTAAGCATTTTATTGCCAAGAAGCAGTTCTTTCACGGGAACACCCTTGAGCCTCGGTAGCCTAGCCCGGTGGGGCGTTACCTTGGTAAGGTAATGGTCGCGGGTCCAAATCCCGCTCGAGGCTCCAATTCCACGCTTACTTTTCCGTTAATTCACGGAATTCTTCTTTGGTTAAACCCGCCTGCTGTATGATTGCGAGCAGGGTGCCTTTCTTTATAGGGTCATGGCGGGGAACGGTGAGTTTGTGTTTTCCATCGGTTAAAAATATGTGGCTTCCTTTTTGACCAACAACTTTGAATCCAGCTTTGTTGAGCGCTTTAATGACCTTTTGCCAGGAAGCGGAGGATAGCTTTTCAGACAGTTATTTCCACTAGCTCTCTTTTTCGCTTAAGCTGGTCAAGTTCTTCGGGGAACGCTTCCAGATAACCTTCGATGGCTTCTTTTATGTTGGAAAGGGCTTCTTTACGGTTTTCTCCTTGACTGATTGCTCCGGGAAGTTCCACACATTGTGCAGAGTATCCGCCTTCTGGTTCCTCCCTAAGAATTACTGTAAACTTTCTACCTTTAATTTCCACCATAAATTCTCCTCTTATCATAAAAGACATAGTCTAAACGATATAAACTTTGACGCTAAAAAAATAGTATAGCCGCTTCTTGAAAAACAAATTCGGTGTCTGAAGAGAATTGTATGTTATCTTGGTAAGGTAATGGTCGCGGGTCCAAATCCCGCCGAAGGCTCCATCCGCCTGCCTTCCATAATTAACTTGAGTGCAAGCAAAAATGCATATATATGCATATGTGCATAAAATCATGTATGACCAAAGTTATATCCCTCTCGAACGAGGCGTACCAAACTCTGAAGGATTCCAAGAAACCTGGGGAGTCTTTTTCAGATGTTGTTTTAAGGGTCGTTAAAACGAAAAAAAAGAAGTCGCTACTGGAGTTTTCAGGCAAATGGGCAGGCAACGATATAGACGAAGTGTTTGCGCAGATAAAGAAAGATAGAGAGCAATCAGCTTCTCGGCAGGTCGACCTGTTCAAGTGATCCTTGACACAGATTTATTGATTGCTTTACTGAAAGGAGAGACAGAAGCAAATAAAGCAATGGAACGGTTGGATGAGAATGGCAAACGAGTTGCAACTACAATACTCACGGCATATGAACTTTTGAGAGGAGCATACATTTCATCTAAACCAGAAAAAAACTTGGCTGAGGTTCATGAGTTGCTATCTAACATAGAGGTTTTAGATTTGACGTTGCAAGCGTGCGAAGAAACCTCTAAGATTTATCGAGACCTCCGGAAAGCTGGCTGCTTGATTGGCGAATTCGACACTTTGATAGCTGCAATAGCGAAAACGCATGCTGAGACACTTATGACAAGAGATGAACATTTCACTCTTATTCGAGGAATAAATGTAGAAGAATGGTAAACGTCGTTTCCTGTTGTTGGGTAAGGTAATGTTCGCGGGTCCAAATTGAAGTCATTTTTTTTTAACCAAATTCACCCGTTTTGCCCTGTGAAAACAATAATCCAGACGCTAAATAAAAAAAGCAACTTAAAATAACCCTGACTAAAAGCGTCTACCTATAGACCTACCCTGCTATTTGTAGCAAAAAAACAGCACAAAAAGCAACAACCGCAAAAATCGAAACAAAACCCATTCACGTTTCGAAACGTATAAGAGAAAAACTCTGTTTCTCAAATAGCGAAGGCTCAACCTTGCGAGTAAAACTCAACGTCACCGGTATTGTTCAAGGCGTCGGTTTCCGCCCATTCATCTACCGCTTAGCCACAAAAAACGGCTTGGCAGGGTACGTTCGCAACAGGGGCGACGCTGGAGTAGAAATCCTCTTGGAAGGAGACGCGCAACGCATCAAGAGTTTTATGCATGACTTAACTGAGAAAAAGCCGCCCTTAGCCCAAATTGATGCGGTTAAGTCTACTGAGCTTTCAGGCAAAAATCAACATGACAAATTCACGATTTATAAGAGTTCTGAGGAAGCGGAGTTTTCAGGCTCAATTATACCGCCGGACATCGCCATATGTAACGAGTGCCTAGCGGAGCTGCGCGACCCAAAAAACCCGCGTTACGAATACTTCTTTATCACCTGCACCAATTGCGGGCCACGCTTCACAATCATCGAACGATTGCCCTACGACCGAGAAAACACCACTATGCGGGAGTTTCCCCTGTGCGGCTTCTGCCAAAAAGAATACAATGACCCAGCAAACAGGCGGTTTCACGCGCAAACCGTGGCTTGTCCAGAATGCGGTCCAAAAGCCTACTTAACAACAAGAACTGGCGAACCAATCAAAGCTAAAGACCCAGTACGTGAAGCGGGAAAACTGTTATCCGAAGGCAATGTGCTTGCAATAAAAGGCTATGGCGGCTTCCACATTGCAGCATCAACCATGCAAGAGAAGCCTCTGGCGGCGCTTCGAACAACGAAGCATAGGCGCGAAAAACCCTTCGCAATCATGACAAAAAGTCTTGGGGCAGCAAAAAGTTTCGCCGAAGTAAGTTCGAAGGAGCAAGAACTGCTATCTTCCCCTGCACGCCCAATAGTACTGCTAAACAAAAGCGCCAGTTACAATCTTTCACCTTTGGTTGCGCCGAACCTGCACAACGTCGGCGTCATGCTGCCCTACACTGGCTTGCACTACATGCTTTTTGACCGTGTTGATGACTTGGCGTTTGTGATGACAAGCGCCAACCCGCCAAACCAGCCAATCGTGAACGACAACACTGAAGCACTCAAAACATTAGGCAGCACAGTGGATTATTTCCTGTTTCACAACCGCAACATTGCCCACCGATGCGACGACTCAGTCATGCGCGTTCATGGTAGTCGCCAAGTGTTTCTTAGGCGAAGCCGAGGTTACGCTCCAGCACCAATCAGGCTCAAAGCTAAATCAAAACGGTGCGTCGTCGGTTTAGGCGGCGAACTAAACAACACAGCCTGCGTATTGCTTGATGACAAAGCCTTCATCAGCCAACACATCGGCGACGTAGAAAACGTCGAAACACGAGCTTTCCTTCAAGAAGCCGCAAATCACCTCTACCAGTTAACCAACTGCCATGCCGAAATCGTGGTTTGCGATTTGCACCCGAAATTCACCACTACTGCTTTAGCCCAAGAGATGGCGGAAGCGGACGGTTCACCGCTGATTCAGGTGCAACATCACCACGCGCACGCCGCCGCTTTAATGGCAGAGCACAACTTAGAAGAGGCTGTTACTGTTGTTTGCGACGGGTACGGCTACGGCACGGCTGGCGAGGCTTGGGGCGGCGAAATCTTGTTTTGCACGCGTGAGTCGGCGGAGTTTAAGCGGCTTGGGCATCTGGAACCGCAACCATTGCTTGGTGGAGATGTGGCTAGCCGTTACCCCTTGCGTGTAGCCGCTGGAATGCTCGCTAAAGCTGGCGTAGAGGTTGAGCCTTGGCTGATGCAGAACAGTGCGCATTTGCCTTTCGGCGAAACTGAAGCCAACCTGATTATTGGCCAACTTGCAAAAGGCTTTGGAACGGTTGAAACTACGAGTTGCGGCAGAGTTTTAGACGCGGTTGCTGCCGTTTTAGGCGTATGTTACGAGCGCAGTTATGAGGGTGAGCCAGCCATGAAACTGGAATCAGCCGCGGTAAATGGCAAAGATGTTTTGAACCTAAAGCCAATCTTGCATGGAGGCATGCTGGATACTACGACCATGCTGAGATCAATCTTTGAAAACAAAGAGAACTTATCCATAGGCGATTTAGCTTATTCTGCTCATGCTTACTTGGCAAAAGGTTTAGCTTCTTTAGCGGTAGAGAAAGCTTTGGTGCTAGGCGTTAGAGACGTTGGCTTTTCGGGTGGCGCTGCCTGCAACCAGATACTTGCTAAAGTCATGCGTGAGATTGTTGAGGAGGCTGGGCTGTGGTTTCTGGTTCATGAGGCTGTTCCAGCTGGGGACGGGGGAGTTTCGTTCGGTCAGGCAGTTGTAGGTGGATTTTCACGGTTTTAGACCAATTTCTTTTTATCGCCGTTCTATGCGTGCTTAATAATTGATAGAGTATGTGTTTAGCAATTCCCGCCAAAGTAATGAATGTTGACGGCAGCAAAGCCAACGTGGATTTCGGTCAAGGCGTGCTTCGGGAAGTTAACGTGTCGCTTGTTGAGGCTAAAGTGGGCGATTACGTTCTGGTTCACGCTGGCTACGCTATTCAAGTTATCGAAGAAAAAGAAGCCTTAGAAACCCTGAGCTTATGGAATAGCATTCTTGAAGCTACCCCACAATAAAGCAGCAGGTGAGCGATAGGCATGGCTGAAAACCTAAAGTTCAGAAACCCCGAACTGGCGCAAAATATAGCGTCAAAAATCAAAAGCTTAGCGCCGAAAGCTGGAAAAATAAAAATCTGCCACGTCTGCGGAACCCACGAGTGGACAATAACGCATTATGGCTTGCGTAGTCTTTTGCCTGAGAATGTTGAGGTTATTGCTGGTCCAGGATGCCCCGTTTGCATTGTGCCAGCGGCTGAAATTGATGAAGCTGTACAGTTAGCACAGATGGGCATCGTGGTCACATGTTTCGGTGACGTGTTGCGTGTGCCCGGTAGCCAAATGTCGCTTTTAGAGGCTAAAGCGGCTGGCGCTGACGTCCGAATTGTATATGCGGTTTCTGACGCGGTTGAAATGGCAAAACATGAGCCCCAGAAGCAGTTTGCATTTTTCGCGGTCGGTTTCGAAACCACTGCTCCATCAACAGCGGTCGAAGCACTCGGCAACCCGCCAAAAAACCTTAGTTTTCTAGTTTCTCACCGTTTGATTCCTCCAGCCATGGAGCTGCTGCTCGGTGTGGGCGATTTGCAGATTGACGGTTTCATTGCGCCGGGGCATGTGAGTGCGATTATTGGTTTGAAGCCTTATGAGTTGTTTCCAAGGGTTTATCGGATGCCAACGGTTGTGGCTGGTTTTGAGCCGATTGACGTGTTGATGGCTATTTACATGATTGTAAAGCAGCAAAGCGAAGGGACGGCTAAGCTGGAGAATGAGTATCCGCGTGTGGTTAAGCCTGAAGGCAACATAAAGGCGCTGGAAATGATGAATAAAGCGTTCACTGTCACAGGCGGCAACTGGCGTGGCATCGGCAGGCTTCCAGACTCAGCGTTGCAGTTGCGTGAGTCGCTTGCAGATTACGATGCAAGGTTAAAATATGGTGTCCATGTAGAGCAGGGCAAAGATATACTGCTTGGCTGCGAATGCCACCTAGTAATCATCGGAAAAATCAAGCCCGACGAGTGCCCTATGTTCTTAAAGGCTTGCACGCCCGAGAAACCCGTCGGCGCATGCATGGTCAGCAACGAAGGCACCTGCAGGGTCTGGGCAAAAAACGTGGCTGCCCAAGGGTAGGGCGAGCCATTGTATGACGATTCATTTACCTTGTGGACAAAAATCCGATTAAACACTTTACTAATTTGTCGAAGTGAGGAACACAAAGGGCTTAGCGCAAGTCATAAATCGTTGGGCGCTGAATAGAATAATTGTTCGGGGCATATACAATGAATTATTGGTTTATTGTTCACGGTTTAAAGGCTTATGAGCAACATAATGATTTGATCGGCTGTAGATTGAAAAAGCCTGGTGTTCATGAACCTTGGTTCAAACAGTTCTCTGAAATCAAGAAGGGTGATAAGATTGTTTATTATGCAACTGGAAGCAATGTTATCGTTGGAATTTTTGTTATAGATTCCGACATGAGATATCTTCCTAATGACCCTTACTGGGATGACATGGTTTTTGACATCCGACCAATAGAAATGCCTCCAAACGGTTACTACATGGACTTCAAGAAAGCGATCTCCATTGACAAACGAGCCAACTTTGACTTATTTCCTAAGAAGGAAACATGGTATTCGTATCTACAGGGTAAGCCATGTAGGAAACTCTCAGAGCATGATTTTTTGATAATGAAAGACTATTTACGAAGAAGCGAATTGTTGGTTAAAATAAATGATGTAAAACCGCCTGAAACAAAGAAGCCGAAAGACCTCATTGGAGAAGTGGAAAATAACAAATCATCTTTGCATGATTCATTTATTGATTCTCTGGTTACAATCGGCGAGATTTTTGGCTTCGAATCAATAAGAAAGCCGAGCGTTAATGATTTGAGGCCCGAGGGTCAGCCATTCAAAGCTAAAGACAAGGCACTAGATCTTGCTTGGAAGATTTTTGGCTTAACGTATGTTCCTTTCGAAGTGCAAGTCCATGGTAGCGTCCCCGATTTGATTTATAGGCTACATATGGTTCATCAATGGTCCCTTAAGATTGTAGTTATTGCTGATGAAGAATGGCATGAAGAGATATTAGAAGCTGCGCAAGTGTACCCTTTTGCGGGAAAGCTGGTTTTAATTAAGCCTAAGGAAATAGAAAGTGCAAAAAGCAATTTTGAGGAATTAAAAAAACTGCGTCAAAAAATATTTGAATAGGCTTTTTCGAGGCTGATTTTCTTCTTTATTTTTTTTGTGTTAGCCATTCAATGTATCTGTCCATGATGAATCAAGAGATTTAGCAGATTCTTGGCACTGGGTCGCCTATGGGTCTTGCGATTATTCTTTTGCCGCCGACCTCTGTTTGCATGGCGACGCCTTTGAATTGTGTTGTGGCTTCGCCGATTATCTGCGCGTTTTTGCCCTCTTCCGTCTGCTTCAAAAATTCCAGTGCTTCCTGCGCCTTCTCGTGAACGATGCCGATTATGTATTTTCCCTCATTTCCAACTTCCAGCGGGTCTAACCCAAGCATATCGCAAGCTGTTTGCACGTCCTGTCGAATGGGAACTTTGTCTTCATGTGTTAAAATGCCGACTTTTGATTTCTCAGCCCACTCATTAAGCGCATCAGCCAACCCACCTCTAGTCGGGTCTTTCACTGAGACTACTCCGCCTACCTCGCCCAGTAAGCGTTGCGTCATGCGGTTGAGCGGTCGCACATCCGACTTTATTTCGCTCCCGAAAGTCAAGCCCTGCTGCGCCGAAAGCACAGCTAACCCGTGGTCGCCGATTGTGCCAGTCAAGATGATTTTATCGCCCGCCACAAGGTTCGAGTCAAGCGTCCAACGTGAGGCAACGCTTCGGTATTGCCGAGCCACTTTTATGTCGCTGTCTAAGGCGGGTGTTCTTTTGCCTATGCCTGAAACGTTCATGACCAAGCCGCCTAAACTGCCCTTCTCCACCACCTTCGTGTCGCCCGTGACGATGCCGACGCCTGCTTCAATGCAGGTTTCCCGCATACTTACCAAAATCCTTTCTAAATCAGCAAGCGGCAAGCCTTCCTCCAAAATAAAACCGCAAGCCAACGCGTAAGGCTGCGCGCCCATAGCTGAAATATCATTAACGGTGCCTGAAATTGCCAAGCGCCCAATGTCACCGCCCGGGAAAAATATGGGTTTAACCGCGTGAGAATCACTCTTAAACACCACATCGCCGATGACTGCGGCGTCATCCATAGCTTCCAATGGCACCTCAGCATCGTTGCCTAAACCGCCAAAATATTTTACAATATAGTTTTTGACTAGGTTGTGCATGACTGTGCCGCCAGCACCATGCAGCATGGTGATCTTTTCGTTTTTGCTTGGCATTCCTTGCTTCCTGCTTAATAGATACAATAGCAAATACTCTGAGAAGTGAAACATAAACAAATCGCCATAGGAAACAGTTTTTAGTTTAACAAAACTTATTTTTAGCGGCTTCATCCATTATAAAATCTCAGGTGAATAACAAGTGACTGTGGCTATCGACGAAGATGAAGTGAAGCTGGTTCTTGAAAAACTTGACACGGTGAAACTTGAACTTTTACGTTTAAGAGCTATGCTTTTGTCTGAAGAGGAAGCAACTGACGAAGAGAAAAAAGAACTGGTTAAAGCCAAAAAAGAAATAGAAAAAGGGTCAAAAGTCAAATTAGAGGAATTTTTTTAAAGCTTCTCGGAAAGCATGAAACATTAAATTTTTAATTGATAGGACGTGCTTTTCTAGGTTTCGAGCGACTATGTAGAGCCAAGAGCCTTTTTTTGGAAAAACTATAAAAGCTTAAACGTAGTCCAAAAATTATACACCTCGCGAAACGAAATTCATCCCTCTATCAGGGAACTTAACTAGTCGGTTTAGACTAAAATCTTAGTTGTGATACGGAAAGCCATATAAATTGCTTTTACGTGTTTGATTGCGCATCGGAGATATAATAATGCCAAAATGGGGATACTCAATAATCGAAGAAATGCTTGATCCAGAAAAAACAGCGAAAGCAAGCGGTAGAGAACTCAAAGTATCCCATAAAGCGGCAAGAGAAGTCTGCAAAGCCATCAAAGGCATGATGCTAAACGATGCGAAACAGTATTTGCGGGATGTTGCAGCCAAAAAGAAGGCTGTTCCCTACATGAGGTACAACAAAAAACTGCCCCATCGCCATGGGCTCATAAATGCCTTTTGTGGACGATACCCAATCAAAGCTTCACAACAAATCCTCGACGTCCTAGGATCGGCGCAGTCAAACGCTGAAAATAAAGGTTTAGACGTAGATAGGTTGCGCATAATTCACGCAGCAGCCTACCAAGGCATCAAACTAAAACGTTACATGAAAAGAGCGCACGGTAGAGCTTCACCAAAATATGACACTACAACGCACGTCGAAATAGTTCTAGACGAGAAACCCACCCAAGGAGCACAATAAATGAGCATAGTCAAACGTTTTATAACAGAATCAATCAAAAGAACAGAAATAGATGAATTTTTACAAAAAAAACTTGACAGAGCCGGATACGGCGGAGTAAACATTTCCAAAACTCCGCTTGGAACTCATGTTGTAATTTACGCCATGCGTCCAGGTTTAGTCATCGGCAGAGGCGGAGAAACAATAAAAGAACTCGCCTCAGCCCTAGAGCAAAACTTCAAAGTTTCCAATCCTCAGATTTCAGTTTCAGAAATCGAAGTTCCAGAATTCAACGCTTACGTGGTCGCGTCACGAGTTGCCTCAGCGCTTCAGCGAGGCGTTCACTTTAGGCGCGCAGGTTTTTGGGCATTAAATCAAGTTATGGAAGCAGGCGCACTTGGCGCTGAAATAGTTATAAGCGGAAAACTTAGCACGGAACGAGCACGTTTTGAAAAGTTCAGAGCTGGCTACTTCCCACGATGCGGAGAGCCAGCTTTAGTGGCTATGAGAAAAGCTGAAGCTCATGTCCTATTAAAACCAGGCATTATCGGCGTGAGAGTAAAAATTATGCCGCCGGACGCGTATTTCCCTGATAGAATCAAAATTCTCGAGGCAGCGCCCGAGGAAGAAAAAATAGCTGTTCCAAAGCAAGCACCACTTCAAACTAAAGAAGAGTCTCAGGCAGAGCCAGAAGCAGAAGTACAAGCAACAGAAATCGCAGACGAACCAAAAGAGGAGGCAAAAAAGTAAATGCCAAGAATGCGAATCAAAGAAATCGTCGACATGTCCTCTGAAGATAGAACAAAGAAACTTGTTGATTTACGCGTTGAACTAGTCCGCCTCAGAACCATGATTAACGCAGGCGGAGCAGTTGAAAACCCAACAAGAGTAAGAGAACTGCGAAAAACAATCGCTCAAATATTAACAGTGGAAAACGAGAATAAATTGGGAATTAGGAAAGCCTCTGAGGAACCTGAGAAGAAACAAAAGAAAAAAGCAGAGAAACCAGCAAAGAAGCCTGAGGCTGAAAAAGAAACTGAGGAGACTTCCCAATGAAAGTAACCCCCGATATTATTCGTTATGAGTTTATTGGCGCTGAAGGCAAAGTCGCCAGAAGCCCTCATGAATGCTACGTTGGCTTAGGCGGCAAAGTCGTTGGCGAAACAAAAAACACTTTCACTTTCCTACGGGAAGGGCAAGCGAAGAGTGTAATTAAAGAATCAGCCGTCTTCAACTTTAAGTTTGATGATGGCACAGTTGTAGAGATTGACGGTAAACTTTTAGTCGGCAGATCTGAGGATCGACTTAAAAAAAGCATTAAGAGGTTATGGTAATGTCATTATCTTTTAAGCAACCTAAAAAAACATGCGATGACCAAAACTGTCCATTCCATGGGACTCTTGCAATAAGAGGGCGTGTGCTCGACGGCAGAGTCCACACGGCTAAAATGGATAAAACCGTTATAGTTGACAGAGAATTCTTACAGTTCTCATCGAAATTCCAACGGTACGAACGAAGGCACGGTCACATTGCATCCCACAACCCACCATGTATCGATGTTAAAGAAGGCGACAGAGTAAGAATCGCCGAGTGCAGACCAGTCAGCAAAACCGTTTCTTTTGTTGTGGTTGAAAAATTAGGAGAGGAGAAGTAGAATGGCGGCAAAAGCAAAACAGAGAGCACTTGTAGCAAAAGGAATGCTTTCACACGGACAAAAAATTAGCCGTGGTCTTTTATCAGGTTCAGAATTAAAGTGCGCCGATAACACGGGTGCACGAGTACTGCGCTTGATTCAGGCCATGGGTTATAAAGGTCGACTGCGACGTTACCCATCTGCCACTGTAGGCGATAAAGTAACGGTTTCTGTTAGGCAAGGGTCGCCTGACATGAGGAAAAAGATTTTCCAAGCAGTAATTGTTCGTCAAAGAAAAACTTTCAGACGCGTGGATGGTGTTTGGGTTCAGTTTGAAGATAACGCGGCAGTAATCATTACTCCTGATGGTGAAATGAAAGGTTCAGAAATAAGAGGTCCAGTAGCTAGAGAGGCAGCCGAAAGATGGCCAAGAATTGCAAGTGCCTCCAGCATAATAGTGTAGGTGCAAAGACGATGCAAGATACTAAACGAGTAAAAAATCCTGATAAACAACGAAAAAAGCTTTTTAACGCTCCTGCTCACCTGCGCCACAAGCGTATGGCGGCTCCCCTATCAAACGAGCTCGCTGCTTCAAGAGGCGCAAAAACTCTTCCAGTAAGAAAGGGCGACACAGTTCGCATTCAACGCGGAGACAACAAGGGCTTTGAAGGCAAAGTTTCACGCGTTGACACGAAAGAATACCGAATCTACATTGAAGGGTTTACACGTGAAAAGGTTGATGGTACAAACATTTTCCTTCCAGTTCACCCGTCCAAAGTTGAAATAAGAAATCTCAACCTTGACGATAAATGGCGAAAAGACATCATCCTTGGCAGAAAGAAGGAAATAGAAAAGCCTGAGAAAAAAGAAAAAGAAAAAGCAAAACCATCAAAGAAAGTTGAAAAGACTCCAGAGCAGCCGCAAGCAAAGGTTGAAGAGATAGAAGAAGAAAAACCTGTTGAAGCACCATCAATTGAAGAAAAAGCAGCAGCGCCTGAAATTGCAAAAGAAGAAGCACCAGCAGAACAAGTTCCTGAGAAAGTAGCAGAGAAGGCAGTGGAAAAAGCTCCAGCAGCCAAGAAGCCTGCAGCAAAGAAAGCGCCAGCCAAGAAGCCTGCAGCCAAGAAGCCTGTAGCCAAGAAACCTGCCGCTAAAAAAGTAGCCGCAGCGAAAAAGAAACCTGCCAAGGAAGAAGCTCCGGTAGAAGAAGAAAAGGCGCCTGCTAAAAAGGCAGCAAGGCCAAGGACAGCAGCAAAGAAAACAGCTGCATCGAAAGAAGCACCAGCAAAAGAGGCGGTAGCCAAGAAAACGGCGCCTAAGCCGCGTGCTAAACGTAAAACCTCTAAAGAAACTGAGGGAGGACAATAATTTTGGGTAAAAAAGGAAAAACAGCAAGGCTGAAACGTAAGCCAGCTCCAAGGTTCTGGCCAATTCACAGAAAAGATCTGCCATGGATAGTGAAGCCCTCATCTGGTTCTCACTCGCTCCAGAGTTGTCTACCATTAACGTTAGTTCTTCGAGACATTCTAGGCATTGCGCAAACAAGGAAAGAAGGCAAATTGATACTTGCTCAAGGCAAAGTACAGGTTGACGGGAAAGTCAGGAAAAAAGATGATTTTCCAGTCGGCTTGATGGATGTTATCTCCATGCCTGATGCAAACAAGTATTACCGTGTAATGCCGTCCAATAAGGGGCTGGTTTTAAATCCAATAAGCAAAGAAGAAGCAAACTTCAAACTAGTTCGCGTTGAAGATAAAACCACTGTTAAAAACGGCATGCAAATCGCACTTCATGACGGCTCAAACATACTCATAAAAGTTGCAGACCCGAAAAAACCATCAGAAGTCACCTACGACACTTTTGATATTCTAAAAATCGCTTATCCAGAAAAACAAGTAGTTCTTAGCTTGAAAACCAAGGAAGGAAACTTAGCAGTGATTACTGGCGGAAAAAACATCGGCAAACAAGGCAAAATCGTTGAAATAGAAAAGACTGAGGCTAAAAAACGACGGCAAGCCCTAGTAGTTATAGAAGACGCGAGCGGTGTTCGTTATCAAACAATCTTAGACTTCATCTTTTCCATAGGTGAAGCTGAACCATTAATAGGTGTACCGGAGGCATCTGCGGTTGTCTGAGGAAGTTGCTTTAGTTAAGAGCTGGGAAGAGCATCCAATGCTCAAGCCCCGAATTGAAAAAGTTGTGGTGAACCTTAACGTTGGAAAATCAGGTGAGCCGCTTGAAAAAGCTAATAAAGTGCTCAAAGAAATAACGGGTCAGACGCCGATAAAGAAAAAAGCTAAAAAAACTATCCGTGACTTTGGCATACGTGAAGGAGAATCAATCGCTGTTGTCGTAACACTGCGAAAGCAAAAGGCAATTGACTTCCTAAAGAAAGTGTTATCTGTCGTTGATAACAAGATTTCAAAGTCTTCTTTTGATGTGCATGGTAACTTTGCTTTCGGTCTTAAAGAGCACATTGAAATTCCAGGTGTAAAATATGACCCTGACATAGGCATCTTTGGAATGGATATTTGTGTTTCTGTTAATCGTCCAGGGCAACGAGTGAAAATTCGACGCAAAGAAAAGCAAGCCATTGGTCGTAAGCACATGTTAACACCTGAAGAATCAATTATCTTCGTCAAACAAACGTTAGGAGTCGAAATCGTTTAAACAGAGGCTGAATGTATGGGAAAACAACAATTGAAGAAAACACGAAAATACGGCAAAGGTTCACGGCCATGCGTCAGATGCGGCTCTTATGGGCCAGTTATTCGACGGTACAATTTATATTTATGTAGGCACTGTTTCAGAGAAGCAGCCCCAAAACTTGGGTTCAAAAAATATGAGTAGGAGCTAAAAAAACATGGACACTTTAACAAATGGATTGATCACCATCGTAAACAATGAAATGCGAAACAAGCGCGAATGCATAATTAGCCCTGCCTCTAAACTTTTGGGGCGAGTCCTACGCATAATGCAACTAAACGGTTACATAGGCGAATTCGAGTTTATCGACGATGGACGCTCTGGAAAATTCAAAGTTCAATTATTAGGCAGAATAAACAAGTGTGGACCAATTAAACCACGCTACCCAGCTAAAGTGGGTGAATTTGAAGATTGGGAAAAGAAGTACTTGCCCTCCAGAGACTTAGGGATAATGGTTGTTTCCACTTCAAAAGGCGTAATAGCACACAAGGATGCTGAAGAAAAAAACATTGGAGGAAGGCTGTTAGCCTTCGTGTATTAGGGGTGTAATTTATGCGGCTTCCAGAAATATCTAAAACTATTCAGGTTCCTGATAACGTGGACGTCAGCCTAGAAGGCAAAAAAGTCAACGTTAAGGGTGCAAAAGGGTCCTTAACACGCGACTTTTCCTTTGTTCCAATCGCAATAGAAGGCGAGGGCAAAAATATTCGCGTTTGGGCAAAGTGGCCACGCAAAAAGGAAGCCGCTCTTGTAGGAACAATATACTCGCACATTCAAAACATGATTACTGGAGTAACAAAAGGCTACTCATATAAACTAAAAATCGTGTTCTCGCATTTCCCAATTTCAGTAAAGATTCAAGACAAATCTGTTTTGATTGAAAACTTTACTGGAGAACGCAAGGCACGCATAGTAAAAATAATCGGCGATGTCAAAGTGAAAATTGAACCTGAAGACATCATTGTTGAAGGCGTAAACTTGGAAGATGTAAGCCAAACCGCCGCTAACATTGAACAAGCTACAAGAGTAAGACGCAAAGACCCACGTGTTTTCCTTGACGGCATATACGTATATGAAAAAAATGAGGGAGTTGCCTAATGACCGAAAAGACCGAAAGGACCGAAAAGAAGCCATCATTATCACAAAAAGCACTTAAAGTTAGAGCACGCGCTAAAAACAAGAAACCAGCATTCGTGAGAGCTGAAAGCTGGAAGTATGATAGGTTCAGCTTAAGTTGGCGGAGACCCAGAGGATTAGATAATAAGATTAGACGAAAAATCAAGGGTTGGCCAGCTGGCGTAAGCGTTGGTTATAAGGGACCAAAAATCGCCAGAGGCTTGCATCCATCAGGATACAGGGAAGTTTTAGTTTACAATGTAAAAGACCTATCCACTGTTGACCCTAATACTCAAGCCGCACGCATAGCGCACACAGTCGGCAAAAGAAAGCGCGCCCTAATTATTGCCGAAGCCAAAAAACTTAACATTAAAATCTTAAATTTCAAAGCTTCACCAGAAACTGAAAAGAAAGAAGAACAAGCAACCGAGGGCGAAGAGCAGACGGAAGAGCAAAAGGTCAAGAAAGAAGAGAAAGAATTAGAAGATGTCTTCAAAAACGACACGGCAGTGGAAGCGGAAGATAAAAAGGTCGAGGAAGAAGAGGAGACGCCGAAGAAAACCGAGCCTAAACCTGAGGAGGAAGAAGAGGAACAATGACAGACCTAAGCAGTCAGAGACGGTTAGCGGCTCAAATCTTAAAGATTGGGCAAAACCGCGTGTGGATTGATCCTGAACGGATGGATGATGTTGATGGCGCAATTACACGTGAAGAAGTAAGAAAGCTAATTCATGAGAAAATCATCGATTCTCTGCCTGAGAAAGGCGTAAGCAGATCCAGAGCAAAGATTATCCGAGAGAAAAAGCGTAAGGGCAGGCGTAGCGGTCCCGGCAGCATCACTGGCGCTGGCCATGCTAAGGTAACTAAGAAAGAGGCATGGATGAAAAAGATCAGGTCTCTGAGGCGCAAGCTTCGCGAGTTGAAGGCAAGCAGAATCATAACTGAAAAAACATACAGCCAGTATTACAGGATGGCTGGCAGCGGAAGGTTCCAGTCTATGGCTGAACTGGAGCGCAATTTAAAAGCTAATGATTTATGGAGGAAACGTTAAGATGGCAAAAAGCGGCAATTACCGTGTCAAATTAAGACGCAGACGGGAAGGAAAAACTGATTACCAAGCGCGGAAGGCTCTGGTTATTTCTAGAAAGCCTCGGCTTGTTACTCGAGCATCACTAAAGAATGTTACAGTACAAATAACGATTGCTAAACCGCATGGTGATGAGATTTTAGCTTCAGCCAACAGCCGTGAACTCGTCAAAAATTACGGTTGGAAGGCTCCAACAGGCAATATTCCCGCAGCCTATCTTACAGGTTTACTTTGCGGTTTAAAGGCGAAAGCTAAAGGCGTTGAACAAGCAATCTTGGATATTGGCTTGTTTTCTCCCACCAAAGGCTCAAAAATCTTCGCTATACTGAGCGGGGTTTTGGATGCTGGTGTAGATGTTCCTCACAGCGAAGAGAAGATTGTTAAGGAACGCATGAAAGGCGAACACATAGTCAAGTACGCTAAAAGCTTAGGCTCTGGGTCTGAAGAGTATACTGCCAAATTCTCAAAGTACACAGCGCAGGGTATTGCGCCTGAAAAAATCTCTGAGCACTTCGATAAAGTGAAGGCTGAAATCACAGGCTCATTTAAGGCTGCCAAACCAGCAACTGAAGCTGCACCAAAAGAAAAGGCAAGTAAGAAAGGTGGAAAGAAAGCATGAGTCGAATGCACAGAGAAAGACAAACTAACTTAGAAACTTGGGTTCCAAAAACCCGTTTGGGCAAGATGATTCAGGAAGGCAAAATAACAACCATTGAAGATGTCTTCCTTAGCGGCATAAAAATTTCTGAGCCCCAAATCGTTGACTCGTTAATTCCTGATCTTCAAGAAGAAGTCATAAACGTTAACTTAGTACAGAAGCAAACTGATGCTGGCGAAAAATCCCGTTTCAAAGCCATAGTTGCCGTTGGAAACAGAGACGGCTACATTGGCTTAGGCTCAGGAAAAGCCAGTCAAGTGCGAAACGCCATTGAGAAAGCTGCTGTGAATGCTCGCCTAAACATTATTCCAGTAAAACGCGGATGCGGAAGTTGGGAGTGCGGTTGCGGTAAACCTCATTCAGTTCCGTTCCAAGTTGAAGGGAAATGCGGCGGCGTACGAGTGGTTATTGTTCCGGGACCCAGAGGCTTAGGCTTAGTTTCAAGTGAAGTAGCCAAAGTCATCTTTGGCTTAGCTGGCGTGAAAGACTTGTGGATGAGAAGTTTTGGTTCAACACGGACAGTGCCGTCTTACGCGTATGCGATCTTTGATGGTTTACGGAAGACTTATAATTTGATTACTCAAGTGGACTGGGTGAAGTAAGATGGCGCAGAAAACTGAAGAGTGCAAGTGCCTTGTCGTCGTTAAAGTTCGTGGTACAATTAGTGCCCAGCGAGAAACACGAGAAACCCTTGAATTCTTGCATTTACTGCATACCAACCATGCAGTACTCATTGATAGCCGACCATCATACAAGGGAATGCTGCAACGCGTAAACAGCTACGTCACATATGGCGAACCCTCAAAAGAAACCGTTGCCATGATGCTTCAGAAACGCGCAAGGTTAGCAGGCGACAAAAAACTAACAGATGAATACATCAAGAAAGCAGGATACAAATCCATCGATGACCTTGCAGAAGCCATAGTAAACTGCAAAGTGCAATTCCAGAAACTTCCAGATGTGCAGCCACTATTCAAGTTGCATCCGCCAAGCAAAGGCTACAAGGGCAAAACCAAGAAAGGCTTCAAAGCAGGCGGCGAAGCAGGCTACCGCGGAGAAGCAATAAACGAACTAGTAAAACGCATGATTTAATCTCCCGTTTAAACATAGTTTTTTTTATTTAGCTTAAATTTTTTAGGTAAATCTTAAATGCAAAGAGCCGACTAGAGAGAATAACTAAGCACGGTGAGAAAATGGATTTAGTTGAGGTTTCATTTAATGGCTAAAGCTACAATTATTGCGGAAGGTTGGATTCAAAGCGTTGGGTACCGTGCTTTCGTTAAACGTGTTGCTAGTCAGCTTGGATTAAAGGGGCTTGTGAGGAATTTGCCTGATGGAATGGTTGAAATTTTTTGTGAAGGCGATTTGCCCAAGATTGACCTGCTTTTGAAAAAGATGGATTATAAGGGCAAAAAAGACGATGCCTTGAGCGCTTATGTTGAAAACTTGAGCATTTACAGAGAGGGTGAGAAAGGATACGTTGGTCCTTGGAAAGAATACAAGGGATTTGAAATTGATTATGGTTTTAACGTTGCTTCGCCTGTAGATCGGGCACTAATTGAGTACTTAGAAAGCGGAACGTTGTATGTTGTTTCTTTAAAAGACGAATTTGCAATGTATAGAAAAGAAACAAATGATAACTTTGAAACGATGGAAGCAAAATATAGTTCAATTTCTGAAGAGATGAAGAAAATAAATATAACTTTAGAAAAGCTTGCAGATGCCTACGTAAAAAGACAATCACAAACTGTCTGCGCCTTTGGCTTGAATTAAAACTGCAAATCTAAAAGCCAGAATTACCATGCTGATTTAGCGTTTGAACGCTATCGCTTTAGTTCGCTAACTGACTAATTTTGATGCATGAGATAGCTAACTTAATTTTTTTTTTGATTTTTTGATAGTGATAGACTCCGAGTGCTTGAGTTTTTTGACCGCGGAATTCGCGCGCGCTTAATCCACAGCTAATAAGCCCATCTCCTTAAAAGCAGCCGAGAAAACAATTAAAGGGCGGGCAACTGAGCCCGATTCTTTTGTTGATGGTGCCGAGGGTGGGACTTGAACCCACGAAGGTCTACGCCAAATGTCTAGCCTGTTTTAATAGCAATCGGCTTCTCGCTTTCTTCAACCTGTTTTTCCATTGCCTTTCTTGAAATAGTCATATCAAGCCTAATCAATTGTTTCACAATGTCGTTAGCTCTGTCAAGCTTGTACAGCGTTGCTCTTCCGATTTTACGGGTTGCTATCAGAGATCCCGACTGCTCAAGTTCTTTCCAATACTTGAAAAACGTTGCCCTGCTCATAGCGAGATTTTTTGCCGCCTCATTTTTTGAGTAATCAGAAAGCGGGTTATCTAAGAAGAAATCGATGATTCTTAACGTTGGGCTATCTCCCAAGTATTTGAGCAATAGTGTTTCATCCGCTTTGTAAGCCGTTCCCATATCAAAACACCTGCTAACGGTAACTAAACCTTGCGTCCTTAGGTGTTAAGTCCAACGCGTCGGCGATCATTTCCTTAACGAGCGGCCTTTTTCTAACTTTTTGAAACTCCTCAGGAGTATACATTAGCAGATCCAACTCTTCAACAAATGACCAATATTCCAGAAGTATCTTTCCCCGCTCAAGACTGGTTAGACCCATGAAGCTTTTCGAAACAACTATCAAATCGATGTCGCTATCTGTTTTTCTTTTTTGTTTGGCTGTTGAGCCGAAAAGAAAGACTTTTTCAAGTCCTATTTTTGCATCAACAACTTTCAGAAATTCTTTCAGTTTATCCATTAAGGGCCTGTTGTCGTCAAGCACTAAAGCCTTCGTCAAGTCCTTTCCTCCTCAATCCTTGCCTTAATAACTTTGATGATGGGCAAAGCTTTTGTCATGAATTCATCCACGACGGCTTTAGTGTAGATATCACTGGGCAGTTCAAGAGTAGCATCAAAATATCTCGTTTCTCGAACGGCCAATGATAGTTGTCTGAGAAAACGAATTTGCTCTTCGGTTAGTTCGACCTTGTCAGCTATTTTCGAATGTAATTCAACCAAATTATGCACCTTAGGAGGAGCCGCTTTCTTCAACACAACGATAGCTGCCTTCAAGGATTTTTCAACAGTCAAATGAAGCCAGAAAGCTACGACGGGATATGCCTCGCAGCTAATAACTTTCTCCAGCATTCTTAAAGAATCATCCAAATCCTTAAGCCATAATTGAATGTATTCATTAGAGAATGTGCTAGTTTTTTTTGTCATTTGACTCTGAGTACAAGATAACTTTCTTACTATTTTGATTTTTCTATCTTCCAAAATTACGGCGGTGCCGGGGGTGGGACTTTTGAACCCACGAAGGCCTGCGCCAGAGGATCTTAAGTCCTCCTCCATCTCGATTATGAGAGAGGTATTCTCAAAAAAACTTTAAGCAGAGGAATGACTAGGACTGAACAAGCCTTTAGAAAAAGAACTTGGTGAGTATTTATCAGAAAAACGAGGCTGGCCATGGACTCTTACTTGCTTTATTATTAACTCATGCAACGAAAGCAATAAAGACAAGATTAAATGAGACGTTTTTCTTCTTTAAGCGTGTGTTATCTATTTGATTTTAATTAACTATTTCAGATTGTGCATCTTTTTGAAATCATAAATATTCGCTTGGTAATTCCTAGTTTTGAATTTTGCTATTTTTTCAGATATCTTCTCGGTTCCAAAATCCATGAACTTATCTGCAACAGCGTAACCTAATCCGGCTAGTAAACCCAACTTGCCAATAGGTCCGGCAGCTACACTACCAATAGCGGCCATCGAAAGAGGAATTCCAACCTGCAAATTTTTTATTCGGTTAACTATTGTTTTATCGTTCCAGATTGAGTCCAGTATTTCCGAAAAATCTCTAACATTCTCATTTATCAAGTCTGGTTTCCCCACCACAATTGCCTCGTTCAATGATTCTTGTACTTTTTTTAGGTCATATGAATCATAATGATACATGATATCCTTGCAGGCGTCAAATCCCATGGGGGCATACGTTAACTTGTTTAGGAGAAATTTTCCTATCTCGCACGGAAGCTCTATTTTAGGCTGATAGGGCTTTGGCAATATTTTAGCGTCGATTATGTCGCTGAGCGTGAAGCTCTGTACGTCGCAAAGAAAGTCACCAATTGGGTTAGTAATGAACATTCGGCATTCGGTAAGCAGAGAATCAGCCTCTTCAGGGTTATCTATCATTAGGTTCTCAATATCCTCGGCTATGGGAAAGTGACAAGTTTTTAGGGTTACATAAGTGTGATAATCGTCAACTAAAACTTCCTCAAATAAGTGAGATTGATAGATGTTTAGCCGCTTAAGCCAATCAAAGTACTTAATTTTACCTATCGAAGTAAAGGATTCATATGCTTTCTTAACCTCTACACGATTGGCCCAGCAAGAAAGCGGCGCAACCACATACCATGGAGGATTCAACTGCTCAAAAAAAGTATCCAAGTGACTCTTGCCCTCATAAAAAAGCGGATCGTTAATTAGTACAAATTGTATTTTGCCGGTTTCCTTGACAAAATCGATTAGTTTCTGGGCTTCCTTTATCTTAAAAAAACTACTTTCATAAACTTCTAATGGCCAAGGTGCGAGTGGCAGAATAAGGGAACCACAAAAAGGAATTTGAGCCCATACATTGTTGATTTGAGCACTTTCTAGCGAAGTCATTGCCACAGGTTTTTGTAAATTAAAAAAGCGTTCTCTTGGAGGGTACTTGTCTTTTGTGCCATCGAATTGACCATTTTCTATTCGCTTTACCAACAATCTATTGTAAATGTCCAACTCTTTCTGCTTATATTCTTCAAGATACTTTCGATCCAAAACGCCAACCTGACCTTCTTCTCAAATGTATTGTTCTTTATCCATATTAGGTTTTATAAAATGGTCAAAAAGGAGCTTACTCATTCTTTTCTAAAATTTATGGCTTTTTAAGTATATCTGCTACGCTGATATTCAGGGGAAGCGCTATCTCCGACGCTATTTTCAGTTTTCCCCATTAACGCAAGAATCGGAAGGGCTGTTTTGCAACATGATTCATGAACTGGGCAGAAGAAAGATCTCAATCTAAGGGATAAACCCAAAACCATTTTTGCCATAGTGGTGCCGGGGGTGGGACTTGAACCCACGAAGGCCTGCGCCAGAGGATCTTAAGTCCTCCTCCATATCTTAGGCAATCAATTTTTTCTGGCTGCCTATTTGGACCTGGCTCGGGTACCTACTGCGTCCGCACCGTTTCATGCAACGATTATGGAGCTTTGGGTTTTGCTTGGAGCCTCGTGCTGAATAGCTGAAATACATCTGGCCTAGCTTAACCAAAGCCTTTGCTTCCTGTAAGCTGTGAGTTGCAGATGAAACGTCCGCCAAAACCACCCTTCGCTTTACTCCGATCCCTGCCGTATCATCCGGAAAAAAGCCTAAAACGCCAAAATAAAAACGTCAACCCAGAAAACCCACCCGTTCAAAACAGGCAGCCACACAAAAAAGTCGCAACCCGCAAAGATTCAAACCCCAAACCGAAAAAGCAACCCAAAACACAAAAAGCCAAGCCTGAAAGTCGCAACTTTCACCAAACCAAAAGTCGCAACTTAAAAATATCTGGCAAAAGGAAATCAAAAAACCTCCAAAAATCCTCAAATCCATCGCAGAAGCCTCAAAAAAACGAAAACTGACCCATAAATGAAACCGTCAATTTCCACGCAATCATCATTTTCATGAGTAAACTGCTTCAGGGCTAATGCGCGTTTTCTCACTGTTTATGTGCGATACGTTTTATAGTGGGAGTGAAGAAATTCGTTAGTTAATTGGAGGGGGAAAGACACGAGCGCAAAATGGCGTAGAAGCACAAAAAACCGTAAATGGCTAGATTTTAACAACCAAGCAGCAAAAAGCAAAAAACAACGAATAATTCAACCTGAACATGCTTACCGTCTAAAATCAATATCTGTTCACTCAAGCTTTCGGCCATCTAAAAGCTTTGCTGAACGCAATTTCCAAGAGCAAAAACCGTTAATCGATATATTCCAAGAAAATAATTATATAACGATTGTAGCGGAAATCGCAGGCTTTAATAAGGAAACCCTCAAAATTCATGTAAAGAATCAAAAACTTATCCTCTCGGCGAAGTCGAAAGATCGCAGATACTATAAAAGTTTAAATCTGCCGAAGGTAGTGATTCCAGACGTTATGTACACCAAATTCAAGAATGGTGTGCTAGAAATAAAGTTAAAAAAAGCTGAAACAGCAATAAATAAAGAAGCTGATCAAAATGCCGCATAAATTAAGAAAAATACGGAAATTTAGAGGTTCAAGGACAGTAGGCTACGGAAGGGTAGGTCAACACCGAGACTCAGGGTCCAAGGGGCATAGGAAAGTTGGACGGCACAAGCACTTATGGAGCTATGTTACAACCTATGAACCTGATTATTTCGGTAAAAATGGCTTCACCTCACCCCAAAGTCTTCATCGCCACGAAAACACGATTAACCTCAAAAAGGTAGAAGAAATAGCACAAACAAGTCAGCAGGAAAATCCTCAAATCGACCTGACAGCCTTAGGCTACACAAAACTTTTAGGCACAGGTAAAGTCACAAAACCTCTAACTGTACAAGTGTCATCATACTCAAAATCGGCGGCTGAAAAAATCAAAAAAGCAGGCGGAGAAATCGTAGGTTCCCCAGTCAACGGAGAGTAAAGCTACTAAATGCCCGGAAGATTCCTTGGTCTCTTCAAACCAATAGGAAGAGTTTTACCCGAAATTAAAAAGCCTGAGCGAAAGGTAAGTTTTAACGAGAAAATCTTCTGGACTGGGCTTGTCTTAATTATTTATCTTGTTATGGCTCAAATCCCGCTTTACGGTGTTTCAGCATCAGCCCAAAGCTCGTTTAGTTCATTGAGAGTTATTTTTGCTTCGAACAATGGAACATTGATGCAGTTGGGTATTGGGCCTATTGTTACGGCTGGTTTGATTTTGCAGTTGCTTGCTGGTTCCTCTATTATTGAGTGTGATATGTCGAATGCTGAGGATAGAGGATTATTCACTTCTGCAAGTAAAGTGTTCACTATCGTTCTCACTGGTATTCAGGCTGCCGCGTACCTTATAAGCGGCATGTTCGGTGTGATTTCTGGATCTGCAACGTTAGTTATTTTCTTGGAGCTTCTTAGCGCTGGCGTAATTGTTATGTTAATGGATGAGCTTGTTCAGAAGGGCTGGGGACTAGGCAGCGGAATTAGCTTGTTTATCATGGCTGGTGTTGCTCAGAGTGTTCTCTGGGATACATTTTCGCCTACTACTGGTCTGTTTGTGGGTTCTCTTTCAGCTTGGCTAAGCCACGGGCAGACGTTTTTGGCTTGGGCATTTGGGACTGCTTCTGGAGTTTATCCATCTTTGCTCGGGTTCTTTGCTACTATTGGCGTCTTCTTGGTGGTTATTTATTTGAATGGAATTAGAATTGAGCTTCCAATGAGTTATGCAGGATACAAAGGCTTCAGAAGCAAATATCCAATTAAACTACTGTACGTTTCTAACCTTCCAGTCATTTTTGCGTCAGCATTGTTCGCAAACGTTTACTTCTTCTCAGAATTGCTATGGAGTTCACAGGGTCGTCCTCGTCCCGAAACGAATCTTTTATTCCGGATAATAGGTGACTTTAACGTAACAACTTCAGGTACTGGTACTAGTGCTACTACTAGTATCCGACCTGTAGGCGGGCTTGCTTACTTTACGACTGCGCCAGCTAATATTCAACAAGTTGCGCTTGACCCGTTAAGGGCTGCTTTTTACTTGGGCATTCTTGTGGCTTTCTGCGCTGTTTTCTCGCTGATTTGGCTTGAGGTTGGTGGTTTAGGTCCCTCAAAAGTTGCCAAGCAGCTAATGGATTCAGGCATGCAGATTCCTGGTTACCGCAGGTCAGGAAGACCCATAGAAACTGTCCTTAAACGTTATATACCTGTAGTCACGGTTCTCGGCGGAATCATCGTTGGGCTGGTAGCTGCGGTTGCAGATTTCTTTGGCACTTTCGGTACGGGCGTAGGCATATTGCTGTCGGTGGGTATTATTTACCAGTATTATGAGTTGTTAATGCAAGAAAGAGCTGCCGAGATGTATCCTGCTTTCAGGAGAATCCTTGGAGAGTAGGCTAAAGCAGGTTTGCTTTAAAAATCTCCTCTTTTTGAGTTAATTTGATTTTAGTCTAAATTCAAATTTTTCTTTATTTTGCTTTATTAAAAAGAGGTTTTTTGATTTTTTGTTGCCGTCGGCATAATGCCTCATTAATAAATGATGTCTTTCTTGAAGAGGGGTATGGATAATACACGTTAAACCGTTAAAGCTAAGGGACAGCAAGAAGAAGATTCAAGTTATTCTAATTTTTGCCTAATTTTATCCTTTTATGGTCCAGCCTTTTTTGTTCAAGATCTCCTGTACCGCTGGAAGATCGAGGGCGAATTTGGTGTGTTGGCAGTTGCTGGATTGGCAGTAATCGCACCAAACGTTGTCTGGCTTGAAGTAGACGTCTATTATTCTTCCTGTTGATGTTTTGCTGTGGAGGGTTCTGTCTAGAATTCTGACTCCTTCTTCATTTACGTTAAAGTGCTCTAGGGATGGCAGTTTTGGCATGGGCTGTGCAGTGTTTAGTTCTTCAAACCTTTTTCTTATAGCTTCTTTTATGAATTCGGCTCGGCTTTTGTATCCTCTTATGCCGCGTTTTATGATTGAGTCAATTTCGTCCATTAACTCTTTTGGCAGTCGTACGGTTGTGTAGTCGTCTGAGTTGGTTTCTTCGTTTTGAGGCATGTGACATTCATGATTCAATGGTGACAACGTGAATTTAAGCGTATTGTTGTTTAACGGTGCAAAGTCATTGTCGAGCGATTGAGTGGTTGGTGTCGACAATGCCTAAATATTCGCTAAACTTGTATGTATCAAGCGTGATACAAGAATGACAGAATATACCACAATAAGGCTTCCTAAAGGCCTCCTAAAACAGGTTGATGACGTAGTTAAGAATCAAGACTTGGGGTATTCATCAAGGGCAGAGCTTGTCAAAGACGCCGTCAGAACCTACCTAGCAGCATTAAAACAGCCTAAGAGCCCACAATAAAGCCCCATACATCCTATGTGTTGCTTGTTCATTTTCGCCGCCTCAGAGTGGCGTTGAGCTGATATTATGCATAAAAGAAATTCTCAAAAATTGCAAGAACGAAAAATCCGCGGTATCATCCTGTGCGGCAGCTTCAACGACAGAAACGTTGGTGAAGCCGTCTCCAAAATGACGCGTGTGGACGTGATGGCGCAGTTGAATGAGCCAGTCGAAGTTCACCTTATCCCCGACATTGAGAAAGGCGAAGTCCTGATTGATTCGCGTGGGCAAGGGAGTTTGCAGCGGGGTGGCGAATTTTGTTAGCTTTTTGTGGTTGGTTTTTTGCACAAATAGTAGGGTATCCCTGTAGGTGAGACAGTTGCCTCGTAGGTTAAGTCTTGAGAGACGAGTTAACGCTCGGCTTAACAAAATGCGCCGCATCCTACATGTTGACACTCAACACACCCGCAAGAAGCTTCTGCTGCAGTTAGAAGACCTGTTTGAAATCTCAAGCAACTATGCACGCGGAAAAGTCCAGCGGGTAGTTGACGAAGCAGGAAAAGAGCGCCCCCTAACAATTGCCGAACGCCAGTTTTACGCGCGAATCGCAGCCTACATAGCCCAGATCATCAATAATCTCGCAAAAGGAATCGACGAACGCCAAATTGACAGAGACCTAGACAAGCTGGAGGCGATGCTGAATAAAACAGCGGCAGCGGTCACGGCTATGGCGGATGATAGAGGGTCACCAGGAAAGTCAGAAGGCACCTGAAACAGCTCCCGTGAGCATTACTGTGCCTGAGGATCCTGTTGTTTTCGCGCGAGAATTTTTTGGATTTCAGGTCAAAGAGTACCAGGCTAGCCTTCTCCGGGACAAGAGCAAACGCGTTGTGGTACGGTGGAGCAGGCAAGCGGGCAAAACTACCTGCATTGCTTTGCGGGCGATTTGGTTCGCATGCGCCTACCCGAAAACGTTGACCTTGATTGTGGCTCCTACCCTTCGCCAAAGCATGATCATGTCTGACCGTATTGGGGATTTTCTAGGTGAGCTTCCCAAAGAGAAGAGATCGGCGCTTGTTGAGAAGTTGCAGCGCACAACCGTCCGCTTCAAAAATGGTAGCCGAATCATCGCCCTACCCAACAGCCCCCAACTGCTAAGAGGGTATGCAGCTAGCCAAGTCATTACCGATGAAAGTGCATTCTTCAAGGATGACAAGCTTGTCTTCTACAATGTCCTCTATCCCATGCTTAGCACCACTGACGGAGCCTTGATTGCTTCAAGCACGCCCTGGAGCAAGGACAGCGTCTTCTACCGAATGTGCCAAGCGCCCGAATTCAGCAAACACACCGTAACCTGCGAAGACGTCGTAAAAAGCGGCCTCACCAAACAAAGCTTCATCGACGAGATGCGGAGTCAACTTCCGTTTGAGCGCTTTCAACGGGAGTTCATGGCTGAATTCGTGGAAGACGTTGACGCCTGGTTAACTCAGAGCCTCATCGTCAGCTGCATCGACAGCCAACTGGCACCTTACGATTTTCAAGCTCAGCCTCAGGGCGAATTCTATGCGGGCGTTGACTTTGGAAAAGAACAAGACTTCAGCGTTGTCCTATTGGTCGAGAAGCAAGGCTCCGTGTTGCGGGTAGTTCATGTCCACCGTTTTCCATTGCATACTGAGTACGCCAGCGTTATCGGGTACATCAAAAGCCTGCAAGACCGTTGGAGAACAATCAGAGCAGTGTACGGTGACATTACTGGAGTTGGCAACTATATTGTTGAAGATATGGTTCATAGCGGAATCCAAGGCGTAACTGGAGTAGCCTTCACAGTTCAATCAAAAGAAGAAATGGCTACAATTCTGCGCGAAAAAATGCGAAATACTGAAATCAAAATTCCCTACGTTCCCGCTAGGAAGCTTGAAGATATCGATTTAACGGCTGAATTGAACATTGAAAAATATGAACTTATGAAAACCGGATACTTACGCTTTAGTCACCCAGAAGGCGGACACGACGATGTTTTCTGGAGCTGCGCTTTAGCTTGTTATGCGGCTCTGCAAGCGCCACTGCCTGGTAAGGGCGCCGTTATGCTACCACACTAGGAGTTGGATTGGTTGATTAATCAAACATTGGGCAAACTCTTGTCTCTATTCATATTTGGAATTAATAATCGTTAAATCCTTTGCCCCCGAAAGTAGCAAGTATTTTATAGTTAAAAGAAGAATCAATAAAGGCAAATCGGGGACTAAGATGAGAAAAGATATAATTAAGCAAATTCAAGACTTCCGAGGTTCCAAGGTTATTGTGTATTTTACCGGTGATAGGCAATTAGCTAATGCCCGTATAGCGGAAGACGCAGTGAGACCATTATACGACCATTTGTTGTCAATAGGGAAGACACCGAAAATTGATTTATATCTTTACAGTCGAGGGGGCAACGTAAGTGTTCCTTGGCGGATTGTTACCATGTTCAGGGAATTCTGTGATGAGTTATCTGTCATCGTTCCCTACAAGGCTTACAGTGCTACGACATTAATCTCCCTTGGTGCTGATTCGATCATCATGGGCAAGAAGGCTGAATTGGGTCCCATTGACCCCACGCTTGAGAAATCTTTCTCAGCTGAAAATGCAGGTCCTCCGGAACAAATCAGTGTAGAAGATGTCAACTCCTTCTTGTCATTTGTAAAAGAAAGAGGTCACATCACTGACCAAGCCGCTTTAGCACAAGTCATGTGCTTATTAGCCAATCAGTTAACACCTTTAACGTTGGGAAGTGTAAACCGCACAAATTCACATATTCGCCTTGTCGCAAGAAAGTTGCTAACGGCTAGGAAAGAAAAGTTTGAAGAGTCAAAAATAAACTCAATAATCGAAACATTAACAGAAAAAATGTATTCTCACGGTCACGGCATTGGACGAAAAGAAGCTTTAGAAATTGGTCTGCCCATAAAGATGCCAGAAGAAAACTTAGAAACGGTTATATGGCAGCTTTACCTAGAATATGAACAGTTGCTTAAGCTCAATGAGCACATCGACCCAATCTTTTCATTACTTGGACAAGAGCAAGTTCACTATGCTGATGTTCCTATCGGTATTATCGAAAGCGAGAACTTACTACATGCTATTAAGATACAAATTGATATGAAGAAGAGAAGACAGATACCACCAAGCCCTCAAATAAACTTGAACGTTAATCTGTCGCTGCCACCAGGCATAAGACCTGAAGAAATTCCCCAACAAGCTCAACAGATTCTTCAACAAATGTTACAGCAAGTTACACAAAGCCTACCGCCTCTTGTGCAAGGGGAAATTATAAGACAATCTCCAGAAACGGGCATCGAATCGAGAGCTTATGGAGCGCGATGGTTAAAGTATAATAATGAGGATTTAACATGAATAAGAAGGGGATAAAAATGGAAACCAACCTAAATATTCTACCCTTTGGTCAAATGGTGATTACAATTAAAAGCAGCAAAATTGTTGCCGGGAAAAGAGACCAGAACGTAGTCTATTCAGAGCCCCGAACAACTGAACAAAGCGTTGTAGAGGTTGAGTTAGAGGGCAATTACTCAGCCCCAGAGACAACTGTAGGTTCTTAGCTTCATTTCTTATTTATCATCACTTCCAATGGGTCATTGCAGTAAAATATAGCGGTTATGTTACTTAGGTATTTTATACATCATGATCGCTTTTTTCTAACAAACGTGAATTATTACTAGCTTGCTGACCCTGACGCATTAGCACGCAAAAACTTAATGGAAAAATTAATGGAACACAAATCAGAAACTAAACGCGACAGCAAGAATCTATGGCTACTTAAAACTTTAGATTGGAAAATTTTACGCTTTTCTGGGTCTGAAACAAACGAAAACGCGGCTAAATGTTCAAACATAGTTGAGTGTGAACTGCTCTTAATAATAGTAACAAGGTGTAAACGAACATGAGTTTTGTTGCCGAAAAAATCAGCGAAAGCTTCCAGAAACTGCAGGCAAGATTAGGCTTTAAGGCTCAGCGGCAGGTGCCGCCTGACGTTAGCCGTCGTCAGATTGAAGAGGAGGTGCCTCTTAGCTGGAAGAAGGATGAGATGCTCTATGGTTACGTTTCCCGTTATATGCTCAAAGGTTCAGGCGCAGGCTTCGTTACTCCGCCATACACTGCCTACTGGGACCGCATTTGGGGCGCAACGCCAATAGAGGACTTGCCAAAGTACAAGGACCTATACACGTTTACTTCGTACATCAAGGCAGCAATCGATGTCACCGTTAATCTCGCCATCAGCAACGGTTTTGAGTTAAACGGCGGAGACGACGGAGTTCGCCAGTGGCTAACAGATTGGCTTGATGAACAGAACATTCTGCATACGTTGCGCATTGTTGCATCGGATATGCTTGTGTTTGGGAACGCTTTCATAGAAATTTGCCGGGACGAAACCAGTGGTAAGGTTACGTGGCTTAAGCCTCTTGACCCCGTTCATATGCGTGTGCGCCGTAATGAGTACGGTGACATTTTTGGGTATATTCAACTGTTGACTTTTCCGCCTGTTGTTTTTGAGGCTCAGGATATGGTTCATTTCCGTTGGGGCGCTAAAAGCTGGTGGTATGAGAGTAGCTATGGCACGAGTTTGCTTAGGCCTCTGCTTAAGGTCCAAGCGTTGCTTGATCAGTTGGAAGATGATCTTGCCGTCATAGTGTATAGTTATCCTCCGCCAAGCTGCTACGGAAGACGCCTTGTGCTTCCACGCATTACAATCCAAGAAATGAACAAACAACTAAGCATAATCAGCCGAGTGGTTATCCATCCAAAATACCGAACAATAGGCTTAGGCGCCAAACTAATCCGTGAAACCCTTCCTCTAGTAGGCACGCCCTATGTTGAGATGATTGCAGTCATGGCGAAGTATAACCCGTTTGCAGAAAAGGCAGGTATGCAAAAAATAGCTGAACAAAAATCAATAGAAAGCGTTTCAGAGGTTTCTAAGGCACTCTCAGAGTTGGGTTTTGACTTGCAACTCTTAGGCAGTGAACGTTATGTCAAAGAAAAACTCCAAAGTCTAAGCCCTGCACAATTGGACAAGCTTAAAGAATCGTTAATTAAGAATAAGCATCCGCGGTTCAAAAAGGAGTTTGCAGTTAGTCGGCATCAGCCTTATGGAAAAACATCGGACTATATTCAAAGCATTCAGAACGCTGAAATGCCGAAAATTGCAAAACTCATTAAGCTCGTCGGGATACTTTCGCAAACGAAAGTTTACTTGTTTTGGAAAGGACAATAACAAGATATGAAAAAAAGTCGTTATTAAAACCTGTTTCTAATCAATTTTAGTTAGCATGGTATAGTGTAAATAAGCAGGGTATTGGAAAAAAGTTTGTTTTCTTAAACAATTTGCGCTAAAAAGCAAAAACGGTTATTAACAAGGAAACAAGATACGCATTACAGTTCCAAGAGGAAACTGCGGTGATTGTTAAGAGTAATAGAAGGAGAATGACATATGAAAGTACTCAATAAAATAGTTATTATCCTTCTGTTTACGTTGGTAACATTTTCAGCTCTAAGCGTATTTACTGGATCAGTAAACGCTGCTGGAAACCTTAGCTGTCAGGCATCCATTTCAGGCAGGACTTCTGGCGTTGCACAAGCTACATCATATACATTCACTATAAATAACGTGGGTGAAGCCAATCTTGGAGGTGCAATCGTTACAATACCTTCAGGATACAGTAATGTTGGAAATATAGTTATAAGTCAAGAACCAACCTCACAAAATTGGACAATAACCAAAGAAAATAGTGATATTCTTCTCTATGGCTCTGCTGAAGGACTAAGCTCGGGGCAGAGCATCACATTCACTTTTGACGCAACAAATCCTAAACCCTCAGGAAATTACAAATGGATAATCGGCGCTAATGAAAACACGAGTGCAAACGCCCTTAATGCTCCAGAATTTACGTTAGATATTAGTAATCCGATTATAATCAATTCAATTTTTGCAGCAACTTTAATCTTTTTCATCGCAACTGTTATTGCGTTCATAAACACGGGATTAAACAGGGTTCTAATCAACTATTTCATAGGGTGGGAACAATACCGAGTCATGCAGAAAGAAATGAACGAATACCGGTCAGAAACCATGGCTGCCATGCGAGCTAACGACAAAAAACAAGTTGAAAAACTCAAAAAAAGAGAATCGCAAATAAAAAACATGCAGGCAAAAATGATGAAGCCACAGATGGTCCAGTTCGGATTCTCTTTTGTTTACATTATTATTTGGTTTCTCGTGTTAACACCCACCTTTGGAGGCACCTCTATGGCTTACTTGCCAGGTTTCGGCGGTATCCCAGTCCTCTACTGGTACCCCATCGGCTCATTCTTCTTAGGTCTACTTGCATCACGATTAATAGGCATAATGCCGATTGAAACTTGACGCAGAAAACATGGTGGCGCTAAATGGCTAAAAACGCAAAATTATGCTTTGCTGACAAAAAAACAGTAATCTGCATCTCAGGAATGGCTGGAACAGGAAAAAGCACTCTATCAAAAAAGCTTGCGGAAAAATACAATCTAAAATGTTATTCAGGTGGCGACGCGCTTAAAGAACTGGCAAAAGCAGAAGGCTATGACGTGTCACGTCAAGGCTGGTGGGAGAGCCCTGAAGGCTTAAATTTTCTTAAGGAAAGAGCAAATGACCCTAAATTTGACAAGGCAGTAGATGCTAAGCTGCTTAAATATGCGCATCAAGGAAATGTTCTCCTAGATAGTTGGACCATGCCCTGGTTGCTTAAAGAGGGTTTTAAGATCTGGTTGATGGCTTCGATTGAGAAGAGAGCAGCAAGAGTTGCCGAACGCGATAAAATAACCGTTAATGAAGCATTCAAAGTATTGGAAGAAAAAGAAGCTAGAACAAAAGCAATTTACAAGAAGCTTTACGGTTTCGTTTTAGGCGAAGATTTTGCACCGTTTGACTTGGTTTTAGATACCGATAATTTGAATGCCGAAGAGGTTTTTGAAGTTCTCTGCAGAGTAATAGGCAACGTGGTTCTTTCTGTTCCTGAGTCTAACTGAGTAAATAGAACTTTCTTCTATAACATAGTTACTGATTGCTTAAAGCCATCAATAACAAATTAGACCCCTCTTTACAAAGCGCCGTCTGAGAGAGGGGAAGGGAATAAGTGAAAGTATTAAATGGTCTGTTCGCGTTTCTATTTGCAGTAGTAATAATCTTTTGCTTCATAGCCTCATTTCGCCTAATTAACATCCAATCCACAGTCATGTTACTAATTTTCAATGCGCTTTTTATTTCCCTAGCCTTTCAGTTGAACGGTGCGTTTAACGTGAAACTATGCCTTTTAGCATCAGGCAACATAATAGGTCTCTGTTGGAACTTTATCTTTTACTCTTTCGCCATTACAGGAACCGTTTTTTTCGGTAAAATCTTCAATATCCTTTATACAGTTTTCTTTCCCTTTCTATGTTCACTTTGGATCGTAGCGTTTTGGTCTCTAAGCTTAACAGTTCTCCATCGTGAGAGCACAAACTAGGAGATTCGCTTTGATTTCTGTAGTTTTAGAAATCTTTTTCCTACTTTTAACTGCAGTAATGGTGGCTTACCTTGTTAGGCATTATATTTTTACCATTACCGTTTTAAGGGGAGCCAACAAAAACAAAAAACCCGCAGCCATTGAGGCTTCAACGTTTGAACCTACGGTTACCATCCTTATTCCAGCACATAACGAGGAGAAAGTTATTGGACGATTGCTTCAGCGAATCAGTGAGTTAACCTATCCAAAAGACAAACTGCAAGTAATAGTCATCAATGACGCTTCATCCGACCAAACTGGGGCAATAGCAGACGATTACAAAAACAAGTACCCGTTCATAGAAGTGCTGAATCGAGACAAAAGCAACGGCGGCAAAGGAAAAGCATCAGCTATGAACGATGGCTTTAGCAAATCAACTGGCGAAATAGTGCTTTGTTTCGATGCTGACTATTGCCCTCAGAAAGATATTGTTGAGAAACTTGCCAGAGAATTCATTGACCCCAAAGTTGGTGCAGTACAGGGAAGAGTCGTTGTCTTAAATGAACCCGAAAACATAGTTACGCGGTTAGTGGCGCTGGAGCGAATAGGCGGATACCGCGTTGACCAAGAAGCAAGAGATAATTTAGGCTTAATCGTGCAGTTTGGAGGAACCGTCGGCGGATTTAGGAGCAGTTTGCTAAAAAACCTGCGTGGTTGGGATGAGACCGTATTGGCAGAAGACACCGATTTAACTTTTCGCATTTACCTCGCAGGCTACAGAATCCCCTATAATATTGATGCAGAATGCTATGAGGAAGCAGTTGATAACTGGAAAGCTTATCGCCAACAAAGGTACCGGTGGGCAAAAGGGCACATGCAATGCTTCTTTAAACACTCATGGAACGTTTTGAAAAGTAAAAACTTGAATGTTAAAGAGAAAATCGATGGTTTATTATTGCTAAATGTTTATTTTATACCTATTCTGGCTTTGTTTTCGATGCTTATTGGTTTATATCTGATTCTTTCGGGTTTACAGCTTATAAGCACTTTATGGTTTTTCATTCCAATATCTGTGTACTGTTCTGTAGGTAACTTTGCTCCTTTTTTTGAGGTTGGAATCGGGATATACTTGGATGGTCGAAAAAGAGCGCAGTGGCTTATTCCTCTTTTGATATTTACTTTCTTTTACAATATACCTATTTGTTTGAAGGCTTTTCTCGATGTGATGACTTCAAAAATTATGAGGCGAGATGCGAATGTGTGGGTTAAAACATCACACTCGGGTAGTGGAAACTGTTATATTGCAAATTAATAATTAATGTAGATATTAATGATTCAAGATCAGAATTCATTAATTGCTACTCTGATAGCCACAATCGCCATGATAATTGTACTCTTTTTTCTGCCCGCTCTAATAGAATTAAAAAAACCAAAAGATGCAGGACCAAGACTAATAGACGATAACATCCCAAAAATAAGAATCGGCACCCTAAAAGTCCCCATAACAGACATTGAAGAAGAGCAGAAATTTACTTATCAATCAACAACCAAAACTGCAGATTTCCTTTATACTATTCCGAACTTGGAAGTTTAGTTTTCATTCTTTTTGAATATTAACCCCGCGTTTTTCCACTGGTCCATAGCCAACGATAAATAGCCAGATGGGCTTCCCTGAAGAGAATAGAAAATATAACATAGATAGTTACATTGTGTGCATTCATGGTAAGCTTCGCGGAGTTCCTTGAATTCTTGACTTTTCCACATCTTGGGCAAATCAAATATTGAACCAGCAAAATTGTGGCTGTGGCACCCAGCAATTCTGCCTAAATGGTCAACGACTAGGAAGTTACGTAGTGCTTGGCATTTCCATGTTCTCTTATCTTCCTCATAGAAGCTTCGTAAAGCTTTTAGAAGTTTGTTTGTCATTAGGATTTTCGTATTTTTCTTTTTCATTTCAATTAGGGAATTGCAAAGTTTAACCATGGCTTGCTTATCTGTTATAACGAACTCATTGTTTTCTTTGCCAATCCTAAATAGTTGTTTCTCGTCCGCTGCAATGTCATACGAGTAAAGGCAGTACCAGACGGGGATTCCTTTTTTTGTGAAGTAGTTAGTTATATCAATTATTTCATGTAGGTTTTTTTGTGAAATTGTCGGTGTGACACTAACATTTATTCCCTTATTGTGAAGCTTTTCCACGGTTTCCATTGCTCTTTTCCATGCGCCAGGTACATTCTTTATTTCATCGTTTTTTGTTTCGTCCAAACTGTCTATTGAAATTGCCACGAAATCTACATTTCGTAGGACATCGATTTTTTTGGCAGCCATGCTTCCGTTATCATAAACGGTTGTGACGAAAAGTTTTGAGGCGTAATCAATTATCTCGCCTATGTCCTCTCTAAGAAGCGGCTCGCCGCCTGATATTACAAGCTCAACTATGCCAAGATTTTTTAGAATATCTAATCCTTTTTTTATGTCAACCGTTGCAAGTTCTCTCTCGTCTTGTTCTTTCCAGACATTGCAATCTGCACAGCGGTAGTTACATTTTCTTGTAACCAACCATTGAGCATGGTGAGGCTTACCTGGCGCAAGTGAACGTCTTGCGATTGATGCTACTTTTTTGATGTCTGTCGTCAAATAAGTGTCACTAGCCGCTTCGTTGAATTTAATACTCTAAACATTGGAACTATAAAAACAATTATCCGAACCTAAACAACATACTTTTTTGCTTTGCGGTAGCAATGCATCCTTGTTTCTTTGAAATTATTTCATCGTAATTCGCCCAGTCAGCTTTACCCATATTATCTTTTAGTATTCAATATCGACTGTTTCCTCAAAGTATTCATCTTTAAATTGAATAGCATAACTGAGGTTCATAGGGTTTAAGACGTTTTGTGCCCTAATGTTTTATGCAGTAGATTCGCAGGTGCCCTTTGGCAAAAAGGGCTTGTGGTTTTGTTGAAAGTTAACCTTTGGATTTAGGTTTTCTATTGCTCTGGGTTTCAAATGGGCTTCTTCAATGTCTGTGTGCTCTCTACCTACCTGGTAGGTCACAAAATATATACGTTTTGCATATACGTTTGTATATACGCCGAGCATGTGCCTAAAGCGTTTAAGCCTAGTGCGAGGTCTTGTAAAGTTAGTGCTCTTAGCCATCGAAAAAAACCTCTTAATACTGAGGGGCTCTTGAGTGAATACTCCGCGTCATCGTTTCAGCAGGTTTCACGCCCAACTAAGCCTTACTTGCGAACTACTTTTTACGGGGAAAGCCTATAATTCCAGCGAGCGAAACAACTATTCAAGACTGACTACTTCTAGTCAGAGAAGCATTTTAGTAATTATTTAGGAGATTCTAATAGTGTTAGCTGGTTTCTGGGAGCATGTCAAAGAGTTAAAGCATAGACTTAAAATCATTTTCATTGCTCTTATTGCTGCAGCCGCTTTTTTTTGCGCTTTTTCCCTCCAATCCTATCCACATGTTTACAGCTAAGTTTTGGTTGACGGGAATGTACTCACCTATTGTGTCTGTTTTTTTGAATTGGATTAGGAATTTTATTGCACCTCGTGGGTTGCAGATCATCAGCTTGGAGATTGGAGCGCCGTTCGAAATCTATTTCCTAGCGTCAATAATTTTTGGTTTTTTGGTAAGTTCGCCTGTGATAGCGTATGAACTGTACAAGTTTGTTGATCCAGCATTATATCCGCATGAGCGAAAGTCGGTTTATCCATTTGTTGTGGGATTCACCGGCCTATTCATTGCTGGCGCATTGTTTGGGCTATTTGTTTTGTCACCGTTCATAGTTTATACAGTGATTTTGTTTTCACAAATTGTAGGTTCGTTGCCTGTTCTCTCAGTCTCGGATTTTTACTCTATGATTCTCACGACGATAGGTTTAACAGGGTTCGGCTTCACTATCCCAGAAATTTTTGTTCTGTTAGTCAAGTTTGGTATGGTAAAAACAAGCATGATCGCAAAAAACAGAGTTTGGTTCTACTTCATTCTATACATAGTCACGGCGATTATTACACCTGATGGCGGACCTCTGGCAGATATTGCTCTTTTCATTCCTATGGTAGTACTTTGGGAAGTTGCTCTGCTTATCGCCAAAAGATATGAGAAAGAGCCTCCAACATCACCTTCTGTAAGTGGTTTTGATATGTCAAAAAAAATGCTCATACTGTGGGCAGACAATAGACGATTCTGATGTCTTTTGTAAACAATGCGGAAAATCCCAACGATAGCCTTTTACGAATGCTTGAAAAGAAAGAAAGTTTTTGTTCAAAATTCGATTTTACATGCGTTTTGCAAGGAACGGTTTTTAAGAATGGTGTTTCTGGTAATGCTAGAACGGTTTCACTCTTGGTTGAGTGAGCACTGGCGGAGAGAACTGTGGCAGATGGCGTTCAAAGCAATTCAGAAATATTCACCGTAAAAGAAAACGTGCCTTTAGCGCAGCCTCCCGTAACCGCAGAGGAAGTTCTGACTCTGCCAACAGACGAGTTATTATCTCGTCTTGGAACTTCATCTCAGGGTCTAAGTTCCCAAGAAGCGGAACAAAATCTAAATGTTTATGGCACTAACGAATTAGCTCGAAAGAGGAAACGTTCTGGTATAGTCAGTTTTCTACTTCACTTTAAAAGCCCCTTGATCATAATACTTTTGTTTGCAGCTGGGTTCGCTGGCGCCACTGGCGATGTTGCAGACTTTACTATAATAGTTGCTATTGTTTTAATCAGCGTCATTATTGATCATTATCAAGAATCTAAAGCGGAAAATGCCGCTGAACTTCTCAAAGAAAAGGTCAGTACGACGGCCACTGTGCTTCGTGATAAAATTAAGAAAGAGCTTAAACTTTCCCAAATCGTTCCCGGCGACATAATTTACCTCTCAGCTGGAGATATCATCCCTGCAGATTCAAGAATAATCAGCGCTAAAGATCTTTTCATAAATCAAAGCAGTCTAACAGGTGAATCGTTCCCTGTTGAAAAGACACCCAACAGGTTGGAGTCCATAAACTTATCGTCTAGTTCGATTACTGAATGGAACAATTATCTGTTTATGGGCACTTCGGTTGTAAGCGGCAGCTCAACGGCAGTCGTTGCGAGAACTGGTGGATCTACAGAATACGGAAAAATTGCTAAGAAACTTGTTGCAAAGCCCCCTGAAACAGAATTTGAGCGCGGCGTAAAAGGGTTCAGTTACCTCATCATGCAGGTTACGTTCGTATTGGTTATCTTCGTTTTTATTGTGCTTGCCCTGTTTCATCGAGGATTAGTCCAATCGCTTCTATTCTCAGCTGCCCTGGCAGTAGGGTTGACCCCTGAACTTCTACCGATGATCATTACGATGAACCTTTCCAAGGGAGCTGTAAACATGTCGAAAAAAGGCGTCGTAGTGAAGCACCTGCCTTCGATTGAAAATTTCGGTAGCATGAACGTTTTGTGCACAGATAAAACAGGTACCCTAACGGAAAATCGCATATCGCTTGTATTGCATGTTGATTCGGAAGGTAACGATGATGATAAGGTACTTTTGTATTCCTACTTAAACAGTTATTATGAAACCGGGCTGAAAAGTCCTCTTGACGGTGCAATCCTATCTCATCAGGAAATTAATGTCGAAAGTTTCCAAAAAATAGATGAAGTTCCATTTGATTTCGTCAGAAGACGTGTTTCTATTGTCGTTGAACAGGAAAGACAAAGATTCTTCATAGCAAAAGGTGCTCCAGAAGACATCCTGAAAATTTCAAATTACTGCGAAATAGGCGGTATTATCCAAGATATTAGTGAAGAATTGCGAAAAAAGATTGAGCAAAAATACTTTGATCTGAGTGCAGAAGGCTTAAGAGCTCTGGGTGTTGCATACAAAAAACTCAGAGAAGACAAAGCCATCTACTCAGTTAATGATGAAAACGACATGGTGTTTCTTGGCTTCGTTGCTTTTCTTGACCCTCCGAAGGAAACAGCAAAAGAGTCACTGCGGCTTCTCGCCAAAGAAGGAATAGAGCTAAAGATCTTAACCGGTGACAACGAGCTAGTTACTAGAAAAGTTTGTGAGCAACTTGGCTTCGAGATTAAAGGGGTTGTTCTCGGAAACGACATGATCCAAATGCACGATGATGCGTTAGCTCGAGTCGTGGAAGAAGCCAACGTATTCGCACGCGTAACTCCAGCACAAAAAGACCGAATAATTAATTCGTTGAAAAACAACGGCCACGTTGTTGGCTTCATGGGCGATGGCATCAACGATGCTCCTTCCCTTAAAACATCTGATGTTGGCGTTTCTGTTAACAACGCAGTAGATGTGGCGAAGGAGTCTGCCGACATCATACTTCTAGAAAACGACTTGACAGTGCTAGCTGAAGGTGTTATTGAGGGAAGAAAAACTTTTGGTAACACCATGAAATACGTCATGATGGGTATTAGCTCAAACTTCGGTAACATGTTTAGTGTTGCAGGTGCAGCACTATTTTTGCCCTTCCTGCCAATGCTGTCCATAATGATTTTGTTAAACAATCTTCTGTACACGATCTCTCAAACTACAATAGCTACAGATAATGTCGATGAAGAATACATTGAGCGCCCCAAAAGATGGGACATTTCCTTCATCAGAAACTTCATGATAGTGGAAGGCCCAATTAGTTCAATCTTTGATTACGCTACGTTCTTTACAATGTTCTTCATTTTTGGTATTCCGGTAACTGCAGCAGCAACGGGCATCCCGTTGGCAACAGTTTTTCAGCAACACGAATTCCAAACTGCATGGTTCGTAGAATCGCTTATCTCTCAAACGTTAGTAGTATTTGTCATTAGGACAAGGGTATCGCCCTTCTGGAAAAGCAGACCTGGCAAGTACTTGGTATTAAGTACCCTCTCAATAGTTGCCGCAGCCCTTATAATACCCTATACAGCGGTGGGGCGGCTGTTCCATTTTGTACCTCCTCCGCCCCTGTTCTACGTTGCGTTGTTACTGATGATCGTTACCTACCTGGTTCTGGCTGAGATAGTAAAGAAATGGTTCTACAAACGGCATGCATTCAGAATTGAGCAAGCTTTGATTCCGAAAAGAAAAACCTTCTACCTCAGCAAGAGTGCACGGTTAGTGCAGGATGTAGCTGCCGTGGTATGTCTGCGTCAAGAAAACGAAATTTCCCTTGATTCTCTGCTTGAAGATCTATCAAGAAGCTTAAACTATCCTATCGATTCGGATCTAGTTTACCAAAACCTACAGCATCTTCGCCGTGGAGGATTAATCGATGTGGACTGGCACAACCGAGTAATCAAAAGAAATGCGTCAATCAAAGAATACATTACAAAACAAGTTGTAGCCAGCCAAATGTGGCCATTGATATTTGACGATTGGCTACGCATAAACAGAGCGATTGAAGAAAAATACGGCAAAGCCAACCCTGACTTCCAAGATCTTTTATCGCCAAGGCAGCATTAAATCTTTTTTCTATTTTGTTTCAAACAGCGGCATCGAAAATCACCGAGAGATACACAGAGACAGAGACGGAGGGGGGTCTACTTCCTAATTCTCTTTTTCAGTACTGCTCTTAAAGGATATTAAATTTCAAAATTTTGTTAGGTACGATTACACTGTTTTCTTTATTCTTGATTAAATGTAATCCAATAAGGAAAACCGTGAGCACAAATACCAGTTCCACTCCAATTAAAAGAACCCGTTGAGTTCAAATGCGGCTTGGCTTATTTGCACTTGTATGAGTACAAGATTTTTTACCCAGTCTTCCTGCTTTACTGGTGTTTGCAGTTGCCACTAAGCGGTTTACGAGGCAGTATAACGCGTTAATCATCTAAAATGTTGCCCGTTTGTTACAAGTATATTTATCTACTTGCATTCATAATAATTTGTGCTGGTTATTTGCTTGACAGATACAACAACAATAAGAGTTTCAAAGAAAACTGCAGAAGCGCTTGAGCACGTTAGGGAAAAGCTAAACGCGGAAAGCCTTGACGAAGCTATTCAATCACTAATCAAAAAACAACGCAAAACGATTTTGGAACAAGCCTTCGGTGTAGACCGCGCTAGGATTAAGCCTTTTTCGGAGGGAGACCGCGGTGAAGATCGTAATTGACTCTTATGCTTGGATTGAACTCTTCATCGGAAGCGCAAAAGGCCGCAGAGTCAAAGAAATATTTGAAAGTGCTGATGAAGTTTACACACCTGACACCGCTTTAGCAGAGATTGCCCGCAAATACATCCGAGAAGGCATCGAAGACAAAATAATCAATGTGCGGTTGGAGCAAATAGTTGGCGCTTCAAATATTGCTTACTTGGATGCTAAGCTAGCGTTGGAATCAGCCAAGTGCTATATGGAGCTTGCAGATAATGCCCGAAAAAATAAGCTGAATGCACCCAGCCTTTTCGATGCAATCGTATTAGCAACAGGCAGGTCGCTTGAGGCAAAGATTGTGACTGGAGATGAACATTTCAGGCTCTTAGATGAGACAGTGTGGATTTAGTTCTTTTTTTTTGCAACTGCCGCCAAGTAGGTTGAGAAGCAGTTTAACGCGTTAAAGCAATCCATAGATGGTCTGAGACTGGTCTTGGCAGCATCTCTGCCGTGTTGTCTTTATGCATGAGTATGCGTTTGTTGGGGTTCGGGTTGAATTCGCCTATGACGTCAGCGTAAATGTGCTCTAGGCTTAAGGCATCGATTATTTTGTTTGCGGCTTCTGGCTCCGCGGCTATGAGCAATGCGCCTGAACTAATCAGCTGCATAGGGTCAATTTCATAGTACCTGCAGATTTTGGCGGTTTCTGGCTCAACCATGATTTTTTCTTCAAAAACGCGTATGCCTAATCCTGCGGCGTCTGCCATTTCGTGGATGCCGTTTAGTATTCCGCCTTCTGTTGGGTCATGCATCGCGTGGACTCCGCCTGTTCTGTAAGCCGTTAAGGCGTCTTTTACAACGCTTATTTGGCTGTAGAAGCGTTTGGCGCTCTCAAGTATGGTCGGAGTAAAAACTTTTTTTAGTTGCTCTTCGCGGTCGGAAGCTAAAATTGCAGTGCCTTCAATTCCAGCGCTCTTTGTTAAAATTAGCTTGTCGCCTGCTTTAGCGCCTGCTACGGTAACGTATTTGCCTTTTTCTGTTAAGCCCATGATGCAGCCAACAACAATAGGATTAGCTAAACCCGGAGTTGATTCGCAATGTCCTCCAACAATCGCAATGCCAAGCTCCTTGGCGGCAGCGTTCATTTGGGTGCTTATGGTTTCAACGATTTTGCTGTCAGCGTTCTCTGGCAAAAGCAAGCATGAGAAGAAAAAGGCAGGCTCAACCCCAAACGTAGCCACATCATTAGCGTTAATGTTGATGGCTTCCCATCCGATCCGTTCAACTGCACCTGTGATTGGATCCATGGAAACGATGGCGTTTTTGTTTCCAACATCTAACACTGCACCATCTACTCCAGCAGCAGGACCCAAAACGACCTCGCTACGGTTCGCTCCCAGGTTTTTGAAGACTACTTCTTTTAGGATGTCTATGGGGATTTTTCCGGGTGGCAGTTTCATGATCTTATTCTCTGTTAAATCTAGCTTTTAAGTTGTGCAACACACTCTGCTGTGTGGTTTGATTTCTCCAAGCTTCTGGGAGTCTCTTGCGAAGTATGGTGGCTAATGCAATACCAACTATTCCGCCTACAGCTATCTGCACTATGTTGGCGGGCACTTCGAACGCTGCTGCCCACCCTTCTGATAGCCCGAAGAACTCAGCTATGAAATAACCTGTTACCATTTCTGAGCCTGCTATGACCACAGCTATGACGTCTCTTTTCTTGCTTAGTCTGTTGGATATTAAGCCAGCTATGAGTCCTTCAGCGCCTTTTATGATAAGGGTGAACGGTGCAAAGTAGGCGTATCCGGTAGCCGCATCAGATATTGCAGACCCAACGCCTCCTGCGAACCCACCGACGATTGGACCAAAAGTGAAGGAGCTGACGAAGATCATGATGTCGCCGAAGTTTAGGTATCCTCTTGTGGCTGGGATGTAAATCTGCACGAGGGCGGTTGTGACTGCGACAAGGGCTGCCATGACTCCTGCCTGTGCGATTATGAGTGTGGTTCTTTTTTTGTCAGGTTTGGGTTGCATCTTTTTTCGCCTTGGTATGGTTGTGACTTTAGTATAGTTACAGCTATACTATCAAATAAGCGTTACGGAACCAACAATCACAAAAGCAGCTTTATATCGTCGAATGCTGCCAGAACCTTCCTTCCACGCTCAGTGATTCGGAAGAATTTCTTGCCGTTCTCCTCATAGCCGACCACCAACCCCTTATCTGACAGCTCGTTAAGATGTTGATAGACAGCAGCGCGCGTCATTATCTTGCCCAATTGCTTCCATAAATCATAACCGTACGTGTCCTTTTCACTGAGAATTTTAAGAATTTTCTCTTTGGTACTTACTGCAAGCCCTAAGCCTGCGGTTTTCTGTTTTTTCGTCATCGCCTGCAGAACATCGGTCGCTTTTAGCCCGCTTCCCGTGATGAGGCAGACTACGCTGCTGTCGCTGGAAATTCGGTCAACTTTCAATTTCTGCAATGCTGCCACGGTGGCTGCGCTGGCTGGTTCAGCGAAGACTCCTTCAAGTTTAGCGACTTGAAGCTCTGCAGCCAAAATATCCGCGTCTGAGACGGTTAAAGCTAAGCCGTTTGATTCTTGAATCGCTTTAATTGCTAATTCGCTTTGTAATGGCTCGCCAACAAGAATGGCTAAGGCGCGTGTGGATGGGTTGCAGGATTTTGAAGATGATTGTTCTGTCAGTTCGTTGACTATTGGGGCGCAGCCTTCTGTCTGGACTCCTGCCATCCGCGGTAACGAGCGGGTTAGCCCTAGTTGTTTGAGTTCTTTGAAGCCTTTCCAAAGAGAATAGATGGTCCCGCCGCTTCCCATCGAAACTATAACCCAGTCTGGAACCGCAAACTGTTCATTAATTTCGAACGAAATAGTTTTTTGAGCTTCAACAACCAACGGGTTGAGTTCGGCGGTGGCTTGGTACCAGCCTGTTTCCTTGGCTAAGGCAGAAGCTTTGCGGATTGAGTCATCCACAATGTCGCCTGATTCCTCGATGACGGCGTCGTAAGCAATCATCTGCGCCAGTTTTCCAACATCGACAACTTTGGGAACCAAGACGTGGCATATCAACCCTGCTTTTGCGCTGTAGGCAGCTAAAGAAGCGCCCATGTTCCCGTTAGTGGCGCATACTATTGCCTCAAAGCCTTGGTCAATCGCGTTTGATGTCAAGAAAGCTGCTGCGCGATCTCTGTAAGAGTTTGTGGGGTTGCGGGTTTCATCCTTCAAATAGAGATCTTTCAATCCGACGGCTTTAGCAAGCCTTTCAGCCTTATGCAATGGTGTTCCGCCCTCTCCCAAACTGATCATGTGCTTAACTGGCGGAAGCATCTCTCTGTATCTCCAGAATCCTTGAGTTCCTGAAAGCTTCAATTTTTCACCTTCAGGTAAGTCAGCTATAAATTCGAGTGTACCGCCGCATTTTTCACATTTACTTCTCAACGGGTAAACTGGAAACTCTGTGCCGCAGCGAATGCATCGAAGCATCAAGTTTTATTCCTACTTACTGCATATCGGAAGAGCCTTTTATGTTATGCCATTTGCCGATTAGTTCTGTTCTTTTGAAGCAAAGCATTTAGAAGAGGAAAATCTAAATGGGAGTTCACTGCAAAATAGATACGATTATGAGTGATAATTCATGAGCGTAAGAGAAGACCCAATAAAAATGCATAAAGAAGCTAATTCGCTGATGGAAAACGGCAAATACGTTGAAGCAAGAGACATTTTTGTAAAAACAGCTGAACTTTACTATAAAGGGCAGAACTATTTCGGGTCAGCAGAAATGTACTATAAGGCTGGCGAATGCGCCTTTGCCCTCAAAGAATATGAGAAAGGCGTGGAATTTTTTATGAAGTCCGCTGATATCTCGTTTAATAAGGGATTCGACAGGTACGGCGTTAGCGCGCTTGATTATGCACGAGACTGCCAAAAAGCCTTAGGCAACACAAAGGAAGTTGAAGAGCTAAGCAAGAAAATTAAAGAAGTCAAAGAAAAACTCGAAAGCTCTGGTTTCTGAGAGCCCAATTTTTCTTTTTATCCCGAATTCTAGTTTTTTTAACCTTAAGCAATTAAATAAGTAGCGTACGCGTTATTTTCTATTAGCCAAAATTTTTCGGTTTCAAATCATGCGTGATTATTCAAATCCCTCGCCGAATTGCTTGAAAAAGTCGAAGCGACAAAAAAACGGCTAGAAATCATAGATTTAACCGCAAACTACCTGAAAACGCTTAATCCAGATAAAAGGCAAATATAACACTAACTAACAACACTTCATTCTGGAGAATGGTTAATGTGGATGAGGCAGAAAAGAAAGCGTTCGCTAAAGAATTCTACAGTCGCCAAACAATACTAAAAGAACTGGGCGAAAAAGGACAGCGGCAAATAGCCAAATCTAAAGTTGCAATTGTCGGCGCCGGAGGATTAGGGACCGTTTCATCACTCTATCTCGCTTTAGCTGGCGTCGGCTACATACGCTTAATCGACCAAGACACCATAGAAACTCATAACCTGCACAGGCAAATCCTATACAACACTGACGACTTGCATTATCCAAAGACTGAAGTTGCCGCAAAAAAACTGGAAAAACTCAACCCGCTCATAACCGTTGAAGCAATTCCAGAAAATGTGAACGCAGGCAACGTTGAACGACTTTTAGATGGTGTCGACTGTGTTGTTGACGGCTTAGATAACATGGTGACTCGTTACCTTGTTAATCGTGCCTGCGTAAAATTGAAGATTCCGTACGTTTTCGGCGCAGCCATCGGTATTGAAGGCAATCTCTCGGTGTTTGCTCCGCCTGAAACTGGCTGCTTGGAATGTTTGATGCCTAACCTTTCCGATACGGATTTACTAACGTGTAGTACCCGTGGAGTCCTTGGGGCAACAACTGGAATAATCGGCGCTTTGCAAGCCATGGAAACAATAAAACTCTTAGCTGGTATAGGCTCAACTTTAAAGGGTAAACTGCTGGTCTGCGACTTCAGCGACATGGATTTCACCAATATAGACATTTCAAAAAGCACCCGCTGTCCAGTCTGTCACGGAGACTTATCTTCAGTAGCTAGCGGTGAACGGCTGGTTTGGCTTTGCGGACGAGACACAGCTAACATTAACCCTGAAAAACCATTAAAGCTGAACCTTGAGGAGATTTACCCAATGGTGAACAAGCGGTTTAGTGTTAGTTTAAAGTCACGTTTGGCTCTTATGTTTAATTACAAGGGTTATGAGGTTAGCTTGTTTAACGGTGGACGCATGCTAATCAAGAATGTTGCAAGCGAAAAAGAAGCCTTGAAGGCTTACAGGGAAATAATCAGCACTTTAAACGCTTCTTAAGTAGCGGTCACTAAGGGTAGGATAGTCTAGTTTTTAGCTAGTCAAAATACGCCTAACAACTAAGTATTGGCAGAGGATAGATAGGGCATAATTTTTGTTATTGAATTTCTCTAGCAAATAGTATACCTCTCTTCCCCTCTTTGGCTAACTTCTCAAAAAAGCGTTTGAATCCTCGCTATGAAGTACGTTTTTTCTCAGCGGCTATAGCATTAGGTGAAAGCCCATGCTCAATTCAGCCCACAGCACCAATGATGCTACAGCAACTTCCACTATGGACAATACAGCACCTACTTTCAGGTATTCTTTAAGGCTAAGGTTGATGCCTTTCCGCCGCATCGTTTCCATCCACATCAGAATAGCCAGTGATCCCAAGGGGAAAAAGTGGGGACCCAAGTTGTTCCCAATCACATTGCTGAAAATCAAACGTGTTAATGTTGTTCCAGTTACGGCTGCTTGCTTGATGCTGAGCAAACCTAGAATCGTCATCGGCCAGTTGTTCATGAAACTCGCCCCGACGGTTACAACCATGCTTGGCGCAAAAACTCCTAGCACGGAGGGAAACTTGCTAGTCGTCTCGAGCGCAGAGGCTAACAGGTTGGTTATTCCAGCAGTTTCCAATCCCTGGACCACTATGAAAATGCTAAGCATGAACAACAAGATGTCCCAATTTATGTCCCTTGCCAACCCAGCGAGCCCTTTCCGCTCGCCGTTCACTGAGCCATCGTGCTTCAACGTAAACCAGTAAACCGCCACCAGAAACACCGCGCCGCTGCAAATTACGAGCGAAACTGGAACCCTGCTTAAAGAAGTTAAAATGTAGCCTACATCGATTGCTACAAGCGTAGCCATGCTTATCCTCAACAAACTAGGTGAAATCACGGTTTTTCCTCTGGTTAAAGCATCCGCAGCTTCAACATTGTAAGTCCTTGGTATCCGTTTCCTGAAAAACAGGTAAACCAACAGCAAACTGCTGGCGATTGTTGCCGCTGCCACGGGACCCATAAAAATTAAGTGGTCGATGAAGGTGTACTTGAAAAAATCGGCGCTCAAGATGTTGATTGGGTTGCTTGTAATCAACGGCATGCCAGCAGTATCCGCGATTAATCCAGCACTGAAAAGGTATGCAAGCTTACCCTTTGAGTCTATATTCAAGCAAGTCACAATCTCCAACACAATCGGGATTAAAATCAAAACTGCGCTGTCATTCGCAAAAAGAACACTCACAGCCGCCGTTAGCAAAGCAACATAGAAGTAAAGCCGCAACCCGCTCCCGCCAGCTAACTTTACTACCCGCAACGCAGCCCACCTAAAAAAGCCCATAGCATCCAACGTCACAGACAACGCTACGATTCCGAGAAACGCCAAAGCTGCATCCCAAATGCTCAAGAAAGACTGTGCAGCCTGCCCCAAACTAACCGTACCAAGCAATAGTGAAGCTGCCGCGCCGATTCCAGCCGCGTAGCCAAGCCGCAAACCATGTGGACGCTTAATCATCAAAAAGAGCGTTACCACAAAGACAGCTACTGCAGCAACTCCAATGTAATCCAAGACTAAGCCTCACGTTGTTTTAGCAAGCGATGCTTTCAAGTATAAAAAATTAGCTTACCAAACAAACAATAACTTGATATAGTCAAGAAAGAAATTGCGCAAAAAAGAAAATTAAAAGATGGAAAAAAGAATTTTATTCTTGCTTCTTCTGCTTTCCAGGCCTAAGTGAGCGTACGGTTACGCCTGTACGCCACATTTCGCTGTTACCCATCGCTTTAAGTTCGTCAGCCAGCTTCTGCCTGTAATCTGGTGCTTTGCTTCTTTCAAGCACTATGCGTGTTTCTTCGCCTGCAGCCACCAAATCGTACAATGAATCGAACAGCGGTTTGGTTCCGTCGCGGAAGCGTTCTCTCCATCGTAATGCGCCGATGCGCGCGGTTTCACTGCAGTTGCAGTACATCCAGTCCATGCCGTTCTCATCAACTAAGCGAATTAGGCTTTGCGTAAGTTCCTCGACAGTTTCGTTGAAAGCTTCGCTTGGGCTGTGCCCACGTTCCCGCAACGTATTATATTGAGCTTCCATTATGCCTGCTAAAGCACCCATTAAAACGCCTCTTTCGCCAGTTAGGTCGCTGTACACTTCTTTCTCGAATGTTGTCGGGAATAAGTAGCCTGAACCTATGGCGATGCCGAGGGCTTTGACGCGGTCTTGAGCTTTACCCGTTGCGTCTTGGTGGACAGCGAAGCTGCAGTTTATGCCGCTTCCATCAACAAAGTTTCTGCGGACACTCGTGCCTGAACCTTTTGGCGCGACCAGAATTACATCTATGTCTTTTGGTGGAATGACGCCTGTCTGTTCTTTATACACGATGCTGAATCCATGGCTGAAGTACAGTGCGTCTCCCGCTTTGAGAGTTTTTTTGATGGTTGGCCAGACTTGTTTTTGCCCTGAGTCAGTTAAAAGGAACAGCTTGATGGTTCCTTTTTTGGCTGCTTCTTCCATGGGGAAGAGGTTTTCGCCTGGTTTCCAGCCGTCGGCAACTGCCTTATCCCATTCTTTCTTGAAAACGCCGGTGTTTTCTTGTCCTATGATTACTTTTATTCCGTTGTCTCGCATGTTTAGTGACTGCGCTTGGCCTTGAATGCCGTAGCCAAGTGAAACAACGACTTCGTCTTTTAGGATTTTTTGGGCTTGCGCCACTGTAAACTCTTTACGAGTAATGACGTCTTCTACGACGCCACCGAAATCCATCTTTACCATTTTATTTTTCCTCAAGCCAGACACTTTAGAGGACGCGGTAATTAAGAATTATCCCTCGAAATTAACTGTAGCTTGCGATTTCCATTAAAGCGTGAGACAAAACACTATGGATAATACATGTTGCTTAGGAAAACAAGCCTTCATCGTTGAACCCTCCTGCAGAATTCGTGACTAACTATGGCTGTTCCTTAGTCAACAAATACTATTTTGCTATAGTACCTTATGGTGAAAAACAAATGAGTCAACTATCTAATCCGTTAGAAGTTTTGAAATCACTCTCAGAAGCAACAAGCTTGCTAATCAAGAAAATCTCGCAGTCAGTAGTTAGCGTAAAATCGCAAATGTCACACGGCACAGGCGTCGTCTTAACCAAAGACGGCTACATCGTCACCTGCAACCATGTTCTAGCAGGATGCAACACACTAAAAATAGGTCAAGAAGAAAAAACCTTCAACGCAAAAATCGTTGGATCCGACCCGTACAATGACATAGCCTTGCTAAAGGCGGAGAAAGGCGAATTTACACCCATAGAACTGGGCGATTCAGAAAAACTAAGCGTAGGCCAATACGTTTTGGCACTTGCTAACCCGTTTAATAGAAACCAGTCAACCGCCACCACCGGCATCGTAACTAGCGTAAACAGCACTCTTAGAGGCTGGCGTGGAACACAAATGGAAAACATAATCGCAACTGACGCGCAGCTTAATCCAGGCTTCAGCGGCGGACCACTTGTGGATGTGGAAGGCAGAATCATCGGTATAAACGCGGCTTATGTTTGGCAAAGAGGCATCGCTATTCCAATAAACAAGGTGAAAGCAGTCGCTGACAGGCTAATGACTGGACGAGTAACTCAGAAAGGTTACCTTGGCATAATCGCTAACACAGTGGCTATTCCCGAGGAAATCGCTGAGCAAGCAGGCTTAGAACAGGAAAGCGGAGTAATGATTTTCTCCGTTGAACCGGGCTCACCAGCACGCAAAGCAGGCTTAGCCATGGGCGACGTACTAGTAAAATTCAACGGCAAACCCGTCACTGACTTCTACGACCTACCAAGACTACTCGCTGAAGACGTGATAGATAAAGAAACCAAGCTAACCATCATCCGACGAGAAAACCTAATCGAAGTAACAATTACCCCAACCGTTCACGGAGGCGAAGAAGACTGATAAACCGTTCCCCATTAGAGCTTGAACCACCCGAACCAATGCGCCCACCGCCACTTCGACGTTCACCTTACCCGATGCCGCAACTCAGCAATGCAAGCGCTGTTGCTTCAATGGCTCCTTTCCCATCTGTTTTCGATTAACGAAAGGAGCAACCTTTTTTATTTTTTTAATTCGGCTATGTACTTAACTTATAAGTAAATTCTACCTATCCAATATTAAAGTGGTTTAAATGCACGCTGCGCTTGCTGTCATTATTGGGGTTTTAGTAGCCATTGGGGCACTTCTTTTGTTTGCAGCCGTTTTAGGAATAACTTATTATGGGGTAGCTGTTCCACTTGAAGGTTCTCTTGCAGCAACTCTCTTTGTCGTAGCATTGATTGTAGCGTTGATTTTTTATGCGGGGGTCAAGGCTCAGTTTAGGCGGGTAAAAACAGGCAAAGAAGCCTTAATCGGTGCCAGAGGCATAGCAACAAGTGACCTTAAACCTAAAGGTGAAGTCCGCGTTATAGGCGAGTTCTGGGAAGCCACCGCCAAAGATACGACAATAACTGCTGGCCAAGCAGTGGAAGTTGTAAGCATGGACGGCGTGTATCTTGTAGTTAAGCCAGCCGAGCAAAAAGCTTAACTCTCCAGAGTGCAGAATACTTATTGAAGGTGTGAATTAAATGTCGGCAGTTATAGAGGGTACGATTGGGTTCATAGCTTTTGTAGTTGTAATTTTCGTGTTAAGCGGCATTCGAGTGCTAAGAGAATGGGAACGAATGCCTGTACTACGATTAGGGCGGTATGTAGGCTTGAAAGGTCCTGGCATCATATACCTCATACCCCTCATCGATCGTGCACCCATGAAAATCTCCACTCGACTAGACACTATACAATTCAGGACCGAATCAACCCTCACAAAAGACAACGTTCCCGTAAATGTAGACTCAGTACTATACATGAGACCCGTAGATCTGGAAAAAGCAGTCCTGCAAGTTGAAAACTACCTCCAAGCCTCGCAGCTGGCGTCACAGACTACGCTTAGAGAAGTCATAGGAAAAGTCAGCCTTAATGAGTTGCTTGCTGAACGCGAAAAAGTCGGAGCGCGCCTGCGTGAAATTATCGACGAAAAAACTGAGGCATGGGGCATAAAAGTCACAGCCGTCGAAGTCCGAGACGTCATAATACCGAGTAACCTGCAAGACGCCATGAGCCGCCAAGCGCAGGCTGAACGGGAACGTATGGCAAGAGTAACCTTAGCCACAGCTGAGTTCGAAGCGTCACAAAAAATGATTGAAGCAGCAAAAGCGTACGAGGCAAGCCCAACAGGCCTAAGACTTAGGTGGATGAACATACTCTACGAGTTAGGTCAGCAATCACAAACAAACACAATCATGTTAGTGCCCGCGGTCATGCCGGAAGCAGGCTGGCCTCCAGTTGGAGTCTACGGCTTCAAAGACCTAACTATGGCACAACAGGAAGTGGCAAAGAAAAGACCAATGGCAAAAATAGAACCACCGCCACAACAACCCCCTGAACAACCAGAGTAAACAAACCTTTTTTCCTTCTTTTTCCTTTTTGTCGGCAAGGCCCAGAAACGTTAGAACTTATTGAATTTGTAACTGAAAAAGATGAGCTTTTGGCTTGAACGGGAATCAAAAACAAGAAAATCAGTTATGTTTGCTTGGTCGGAGCTGCTTTTACTGCTTTCACAGTGTGCTCCAGCAAAAGTTGAGCCGCTTCTTGGCTAGGCCAGCCGCCTAAACCGCAGTCAGGACCCGTAAAAGTCATTCGGTCGCCGTATTTTTCTTTGGCAACTTTGTATCTTTTCATTATCGTTTCTTCTGGCTCAACCAATTGCTCAGCTGAAGGTTTAGCGACGCCTTTCTCATAGAGTTCAGCCAAAATGCTGTCAATGTCTGTTCTGGAAACGCCTACTCTGATTTGCTTATCCGCCTTCTCCAGCAAACTTTTAGGAACTGATTCAATGTTGCTTGGCGAAGCCGCATACTCAAACGATAACACATCAAGGTTTTTAACGCAAAGCAAATCATGCACTCCAGAAGCTGAATGCAAGTGAATCTGCCGTGTGGCTCCTTGGAAATCAAATGCTTTCTCAAGTACCTCGCAAATCAAGTCAGGTGTGGTTTGGATGTTGTTGAAGCCGAAGCTTGGCTCGTCAATAGAAACTACTTTGGTTTCGATGTACTTGTTGTTTAAGAGGGCGTTTTTTGCAAACCGCCTAATTGTCTCCGCAAAACCGTCCAGCACATCAGCGTAAGCTGTTTTTCCAACCTCATGCAAATACTGCTCCAGAGGACCAAAAACTGAAACGCGCAACTGAATTTTTTTGCCGAATTCTTCGCTGAGGACTTTGGCTTGTTGATTGATTAAGTGTACTTCGGGAAAAACTGCTTTGTCTTGGTCAACAACAAAGGAGCCATTCGCCATTGCTAAGTGGATTACATCGCCGACTTGTTTGATCCCATCGTACTGTTGAGGAAAGTTAACGACATCTAAGCCCGAAGCGACTTTTTTCTTAAATGAATCAAGTACTATTTGGCTGAAATTGCTTTGTAAAAAGTTATCCTTCGTTATATCCTTGCCTTGGAATATTGCTTCTCTTGCAAGCTGGTACGCCTTGCTAAAGCTTTCTCTTCCAACTCCGAATGGCAACGGGAAACTGCCTATGTCGTCAACTAAAGTCTCCATAAAGTATTATTGACTCTATAAATTCTATTAAAGCTAACCCTACCCTTAAACCGCTGAAAGGTATGACTCTTATGTCCGAATGCATATTCTGCCAGATAATCCGCAAAGAAGCGCCTGCAAGCATAGTTTACGAGGACGCGCAAGTAGTGGCTTTCTTAAGTAACCGACCCGTAAACGTTGGGCACGTGCTTGTGGCTCCAAAAAAGCATTACGAGAATATTTACGAGATTCCAGAGGAAGAAGCAGCTTACCTGTTCAAGATAGTCAAGAAGATTGCACACGCCGTTAAAACCGCAACAGGCATTGAAGGCATAAGAATTGTACAGAATAATGGTGAAGCGGCTGGGCAAGTGGTTTTTCACTTGCATGTGCATGTTATTCCAATGAAACCGTACAGTCAGTTCCGCCATGAAAACGGTTTCAGAGCTATTGAGTTGCTGGATAAGGACGCTGAGAAAATAAAACAGCAATTAATAACCAAAAATTAGTTCAGTAAAAGTTCTCAAGGGAAAAGGTCATGTAAACTTTTAAGGGATTTACTCTATCGGGGTTAAAGTTCGTCCGCACGACGAACATGTTTGGAAACCTATAGCCGATACTAATGCCGAAATAGTGTATTGCTCAAGTAGTGAAAGCTGTCGTACTTTTCTCGATTGGGCAGTAAGCACCAGACCTAATAAGGCAACCCAAACGGCTAAGCAAAAGCTCCCGGCTTTAGGGTATACTTTTTGATAGGAAAATTCGTCAACAAAATTGACCCTCCTCCCCCTCTTTTTAGACCAAGTTCTCATAGCCAAAAAGAGAAGCTCCAGCAGGAAATATCAGCCAAAAACCGTTTTTTCAGGCACAGCTATAAAAGAGGGAAAAACAACATTGCTTAACATTAAAAGCTGGATAAACATGACTCAACCCCCAAACGAACAAAACAACAATACCCAATCAGCACCCCAAATAGAGAAACTTTTAATCGATGATCCCTCACACTTCCAGTTCCACGCAGCATACCTTGTTTACTCCGAAACGTTTGACAAGGTAACTGATGCTCAAGCAAAAAAGGAACTGAACCAGAACCTTGAAGATTTAAAAGCAAACAAAATAGACTACGAAACATTTTACCTAAACATTTCACATTACAGAAAATTAGACATCCCCCGCCAAGAAAGGTTCTCTATGCAGACTCAGCGAAAGAAGGATTGGCGCAAGAAAACACAAAGGCAAGAAAGAATAAAAAGACACAAAAAATAAATCAGTTTAAAACTCTTTAATTTTAATTTCCCAATATTGTTGGATATTTTGGTAAATAAGATTAGGTTTTAGGGCAAGTACAATGCCTGCCGCAATCACCCCGAAACCTTACGGTTTAAAGATTGTAAAGAACAATTGTACTATGATTTGGTGAGCAAGTGCAGGAAATGGCTGAGCGAGGCTACAGCACAGTACTAACTGCTACCAAGCAGTCATCCATATTTGTGCAAGGAACGAGTACCCGCATGACCGTGCTAACAAATGAAACGTCAATTAACTAACAAAGCGGAAATATGATTCAAACCTTTCTCCATTAAGAGTCATTTATGCGAGTCGATGCTAATTTGAAGATTCTGAGAAGATAGTTGACCGTGTTTAAACATGTTTAAACAGTTCATAGGGAAGTTTTATCTATAAAGCCTATATTTCAACATGTTTATAACCTGAAAAATGGAGCAAAATTGAATGCCCAGATTTAGAGCCTTTGATGTTGCCATCATTGCCTTATGTGCGGCCGTGTATGCAGTTATTGGTTACCTTACAAGTTTCGGTTTAAGCTTTGGCGGAGTTGCTTTTTGGCCTGCGGCATTTGTGCCTGCTATTTTCGCTGTTTTGTTTGGACCTTGGGAAGGCGGCATTGGAGCTGCGATCGGAATATTCATCCGAGACATTATAGTTATTGGACAGCCTTTACTGAGTTTAACCGTGGGAGTTCCTGCAAATTTTGTGGCGTTTTTCCTGATAGGCTATTTTGCGCACACAAAGCTTGACAGAAAGAAAACTTTGCTCAGCTTAATCATCGGTATTGGGGTTATTCTTGCGGGCCTTTTGTTGCCAACCGTGTTTCTTTCAAGTTTATCTGCGGGTTATACCGGATTGTCAACCGAAACCGTCGTTATCCTTTTCAGTGTCGTCATGGCGGTATCCTTAATTCTGTTTGTAGCTATCGCAAAATATTGGAAGGAATTCAGAAGTTTTGGGGTAGGCTCAATTACTGGAATGGCGGTCGGTGCTATGATAATAGCATTTGGGGTTTGGGCGTATAGTCAACTGCTCTATGCGCCACATGGGTATTTTACAGCGCCGTTATCAGCGTCTTTGGCGTCGCTTGTCTTCGTTTGGACGTTCGTAACTGAAATACCCTTTGTGCTTCTGGTCTCGCCTCCCGTTATAAAAGCGTGTCAAGCCGCATTCCCATTTATTAGACAACGCCAAGAAACCAAAGAGAAGGCGAAATAATTGTCTCTAAAAACCGCAAAAGCTTTTGCTCCAGCGGCAATTTCCAGCTTCTTTGAAATCCACGACACCGAAGGCAATAAGCCGATTATTGATTTGGAAAAAGTGGGCGCCAGAGGCGGAGGATTTGGCCTTCAAAAAGGCGTCCTGACCAAAGTAACCATCAGAGAAGCAGATAAAAGCAGTAGCATCAATGTTTTCATCAACTCCAAGCCTGCCTTAGAAGCAAAAACAACAAGGAAAGTAATCGAAATTCTTCTGCGCGAAAAAAACGCAAAATACGATGTTACAGTTGAACATCAAATTGAAGTTCCTATCGGAACAGGGTTTGGAACAAGCGCAGGCGGAGCATTAACAACAGGGTTAGCGCTTAAAGAAGCACTAGATTTACCACTAACCTACAACCAAATAGGCAAAATCGCGCATGTTGCAGAGATCGAATGCCAAACAGGCTTAGGTACAGTAAGCTCCTTAACATTCACTGGCGGCTGCGTACTAGTTGTGGAACCAGGAGCGCCAGGTATTTGCCAAATCGACCGCATACCAATAACATCCGACTACATGGTTGTAGCAGGATTTTTCAAATCAAACATCCCCAAAAAAACAGTACTCACAGACCCTGAAAAAAAGCAGGTGATTAACCGCTACGGCAAGAAAACCTTAGAGGCAATTCTTGCTGAGCCCAGCTTAGAGAATTTTCTAGATTGCTGCTGGAAGTTTTCTGAAAAAACAGGCTTAGCAACAGAGAACGTTCGACAACTAGTTAAATTGGCAAAGAAGGCTGGTGCAGTCGGTGCAGCGCAAAACATGATCGGCGAAGCAGTGCACGCGTTGGTGCTTAAAGAAAATGCTAATCAGGTGGCAGAAGCTTTTAAGCAGGTTTTGCCCTCTGAAAAAATAATAGTGAGCAAAATTGATTTTCAAGGCGCTAGGCTGGTAGGGCATGAAAAAATATGAGAAAGTAGCAGTTGGCGGAACATTTGACAAACTTCATAGAGGACACAAAGCCCTACTAAGTAAAGCTTTTGAAATTGGCGAAAAAGTTGTAATCGGTTTATCCTCCGACGAATTTGCCTCAAAAATGGGTAAACCGCACAAAACTGCATCTTACGCCAAGAGGCTAAAGGAATTAGAAGCTTTCTTGGAAAAAAATGGCTTAGCTAAAAGAGCGGAAATAGTTCCACTAAATGATCCTTATGGTCTCACTATATCTGGCAAGGACTTAGACGCTTTGGTTGTTAGTAAAGAAACAGAATCGATAACTGATAAAATAAACAAAATCCGAGTTGAAGCAGGGCTTCCACCATTAAAAATTATATCAATAAGCATGGTTCCAGCGGAAAACTGCAACCCAATCTCCACCACACGGATTAGAAGCGGAGAAATCGACCGAAACGGTCACTTGCTCAGGAGCACACAAAAAAAGTAATTGCTTACTTGCTATAATATTTCTCCTACAACATTAATTGGTTTACTAATTAACGACGTTAAATCCTCAAGGTTCTCTTTGCCCACAGTTACCAGAACAACCGTGGCTGGACCAGCAGACTTGTTCAAATCCAACCCTTTCACCTCAGCAAGCTTCAATTGCCTACCAACGCCATACGCCATCATCCTAGCCGCATCTGCAATGCCGAAAGTGCCTACAGCTACAATGTCATGGACATATTTTTTCTGAGAAAGTTGAGTTACATTTTTGAGGTCAGCAATTTCTCCTTTAGCTTCTGCCAAAATCACTTCATCACCAACCTTAGGCTTGCCAACGGCAACTATTAAGTCGCCAGGGCTTGTTTTTCCAAGCCTTAACTCGTCTTCGTTTGCAAAACCAATTACCGTTAAGCCAGCGCCAGTTTGCACTGTTTCAAAGTTGTCCTCCGTATTTTCCATGATTACCTGGTTTGGGTCAAGACCGAGGGTTCTGGCTTCTCGTCGAATGCCTTCTAATATCTCGTTGCCTGTTGGTTCCTTCTCTACGCCTAACGTGACTGATAAGAGAAGAGGAAACGCGCCTGTCGCTATCACATCCATTAAGGCAACCCTTGCCAGAAACTTTCCCAACACACGCCCATCAACTTTGACTTTATCCATTATTTTTGGACCAACCGCTCCGGACGAGGTTGAACCTGCCACTATAGCGTGGCCTGTGGGTACTTTCAGGATTGAAACGTCTCCTCTTCGTGTATAAGTTATCTGTGCAGGCTTCACTTGAAAAACTATGGGACGCAACATTGTGCCAACGTTCTCTACAAGATGCAAGTAAACAGTTAATGCTTGGCGCATGACCTCTGATCGGCTGAGACTGTGCTTTTTAGCCAGTTTATCTATGTCTGAAACAACTTTATCGGGTAAGCGAACATTTACGATATCCATCTTTTAACCTCCTGTATTACAATAGTTACGCAGTTAATCTTATTTTTTACCATGGAAGAGACCAATTCCAGCTATAAGTGGCATCTGCATTGAGTCGTATGATTAATTAAGTATAACTAATTCTAAAAAAAATTTTGTTTTAAGGAATTTAGCGCAAATGTTATATGCATCATATGATATCAAAAATTGAGGAATAAAGAATTGAACAAGAAAATACTCACTTTAAGTCTCATTTTAATATTAGCAATAATGTGCATATCTTCAATGGCAATATTCACTGTTAAGGCTCAAGCGAGTAGCGGCTGGATAACCAGCTACCAAGTCTATGATTACAACACAAAGCAACTTCTTATCTCATACGATTCTACCACAGGCCAATTCGAAAACCTCTCCACTGTGTTGCCTAACCAAGCCATTTACGTAACATTCACGGTCAACGTTTTCACGGCAGGCTCAGGCGATCTTACCCTTCAAACCAGTATGCAAAGGCTTCTATCAGGCGAAATTTGGGCTCTCAACACTCAAAACTACACTTTAGGCTCTGAATTCAATCCTAACGCAAACCCAGCACAGTTCACTTGGCTCCAAGGAACTTTCAGTATGACGGTTTACGGCACAGTGCCAAATGAAGGCTCTCAGGGGCAAGTGTCAGTTAACCTTGTTTCTCTGCTGGGTCCATCCGGCAGCACTCTTCAGCAAATAACAGTATCAGCAACCAGCTCAGCGATGGCAACCTTCGAAACACTTTACAACAACAAAGAGGCGAATCTGAAATCGCTTATTTCCTCTGGAGTTGATTCCGGATACACCTCTCTGTTAAGTACCATTTTGACCCAAGCCCAAGCAGAAGCTGCCGCGGGAGACACCACTGGTGCAACCAACCTACTTAACGCGATCAACACCTCCAATGCGCCCGCAGGCGCCACCATGCAAGCATTGTTCCTTCCGCTTATCGTTGTCGTAGCGGTTGTAGCGGTTGTGTTCGCGTTTATGTTCATGAGAATAAGAGGCAGAGTCAGCTATATGCAGCTCGTCGTTGAAGACCAAATCAAGGACTTAGAAGGCTTAACGTTGAGAGCTTCAAAGATTGATAGAACAATGTCGTCAAATTTGGAGTCGGTTAAGGATAGACTGAAAAGATTAGTCGGGATGTGATAACCTACGAGAATCTACCAAAACAGTGTACAATTGATAGGGCTCGGTTCGGCTGGAACTAACATTGTAGAAACTTTTTTATCAAGCCAAAAAACTAAGGAGCTGATGGAGAATGACCTTACAAGGCTTTCTCTTTTAGCAATCGACATCGCTGACCCTGAAATCAGAAGTTTACAGGAAACCAATGAACAAATACAGAAGTCGATGGTAAAGGCAGGTATCCCAAGCGAAAGAATGCGCCTGATCGCCCAGTCAGTAAAATTCCCAACTGCCGAGGCAATGTTTGATTTCATCAACCAAAAATACAACGAATACCTTGTAGGCGAAGGGGCAAAACTTAAAAACTTTATTCCTTGGCTACAATCAACAATGGCTATTCCACCGATGGCTGGCGGCGCAGGCAGAAGAAGAGCCTTAGCAAAAGCAATCTACGCCCTAAACTATTATCAACTTGGAATAATCAAAAACTGCATAAACTCATTCAAAGAGCAAGCCCTTTCATCAATAATTACGCCGACAGTGGTTTTGATTTATGGATTAGGCGGTGGCACGGGAAGCGGTATATTCTTTGATTTCGCTAGGCACTTGCGAAAAGTTTTAGGCTCCGGTGTACCGATCATAGCCTTTGTTATAACTCCTTGTGGTGGAGATGATCCGCCGGCAAAAGGATGCTCCGCATTTGTGTCAATGAATGAGCTTTCGCTGTTGTTGAATAAGGATTACAATGACTTTGTCATCCAAACCTACGGTGAATACTATAGAAATCCTTTGAATGCTCTAATCTACTTGCCACTATTACCTGCTTTCTCAAAAGTAGGCAACATTGTTAATGCCCGAAAAGAACTGGACGACATGGTTGTGGACATGCTTTACACCTTAATGGACTTTGACTTGGCAGACCTTCTAGGTGGAATCGGCACAGAAGTCGGACTCACCACCAATTCAGCGCACACGTTGGGTATGGTTAAGGTAGTCTATCCTGTTGAAGAATACATCTCAGCTTATAAGTTGAATTTCGAAGGACTTGAACTTCTACAGGAGCTGAGAAAAGAAAAACTAGATGTCCTCGATGAAATCGGCAACATCGTAAATGTGGATTATGAAGTAACAAGGGACCTTTTCAAGAATTATCTTGTAAAAACAGGCACTTTTAACGAAGAGCAGTTCGAGGAAAAACTTGCGACAATCATTAACAGCAATCCACGGCTTGAAGATGACTTAGAATTACATGTTAAAAGCATCGAAATACAGGTTAAAAACTGGTTAAGCGAAATCATGAAGTTCCTGTCAACCATAAAGTTAATGGGAAAAACAGGGCCAATCGAAGACGCCATAATAAACCTAACATTGCGCAAAGATGGCTCAAGAAAATTAGATAATATAGAAGCCTTACTTACCACCCTAACAAAAACACATTTAGAATTCTCTGAAAGAAAGGCAATTATTTTAGATCGGCTTAAACAGTTGATTCCTAGCTCGCAAGTCTTTACCTTAAGGCAAAAGAAGATTTTGGAGGATTTAGTAAATCTAGCAGAGCTTGCTGAAAAATCCCTCAACATCCTGAAATTCTATGACGCAACAAGATACCTAACTGACGCTTTAATAAGGTACTATGAGGTGCTTCCAGAAAGCCAACGCGAACTAGAAGACTTAAAAGACATTCAATCAGAACTGGCAACAATCTACCTTGTAGTTCAGATGATTCTTAGAACGCCACAAGACGAGTCAAGAATGATCGATGAACACTTAACATACATTAACGAAATAATGGCAAACCGCATGCAAAAAAGGGGCAATTTCGAAAACGAAGTCATGAGAGTGCAAGAGACAAAGAAACGAAAAGAATTTGATAAGTCAAGATTGGAGATGCAGCTAAGAAAACTTTTCAACACAAAACGTTATGCTAGAGAACAGCTTTTGGAGCTTGAGCGGGACCTGAAGAGGATAGAGGAAGAAGAATCTTATGCGCTTGATAACCTGAACAAAGTTGACAGCACAATTAAACTTTACGAAAAATTAGCAAGGAGATTTGAACTTACGGCTGATTACCGGAAGAGACTAAATAAGATCGTAGATTTACACAGGGAATATAAAGAAAAGATTGCTGACATTGTCGCGCCTAAGAAATACTATGTGAAGTCAGCTGACCTCACTGAAAGCGAACAACTTAAGATAATCTTCAAGATACTCACTGAACAGGAAGAGAGCCTTACAACTGACGTAATATTCAAAGACATACTTGACAAGGACCACTTTAAGGATTACATGAAAAGTGTAATTAGGACTTTCAAAACGCCAAGCGTCATGGGCTATAAACCAGTTTACAAAACAGATTACCTTTGGGTTACCGTACAAGCACCTCCAAGCCTGTGGACAGAAGAAATGTCTCAAGAGATTTACGTTGCATTAGCAGGCTACGTTACCAGCGAAGTGTCAAGAACAATTACCGTTCGTGTAATTGACTCTCGTGATCCATGGGAAACAAGAGTACTGGTTCTAGGCGGTAGAGGAAAACCTGAAGACATGGAAGCCTACGACGAAATGCAACTACTTTACAACAAATCTAGTGATTTCGAAAGGCACCTATCCAGATCTTACCTGCTTGAGCACGGAGTTTCCGCTACCGAAATCATTAAAGAAATAAATAACAACAGCAATCACAGCAACAGCAATAGCGATCAAAACAAAAAGTAAACTTTAGGAAGGAGTTTACTGCTCCTTCTGCTCTTCCAAATTTTTCATTATGGTCTGCCAGTCTTCCTCTTTTATGAAACCTTTTTCAACCGCGCGACTTTTCATGTTCTTAACTTTCTTATCTAAGTCAGTGAACATTTTGGCGGTGTCAAAACCGCCGACGAACAAGATTAAGTCTATTCGGTCGCTTGTGTCTTCAACGTAGATAGGCTCGGTTATGTATATGGATTTGAGGTTAGCTTTTTCCTTAAACCAGCCTGCTATTGCTAACTCGATTTTTCCTCTCGGAAGCTTATCTTTGAGGCTTGTAGGCATGCGGAGAAGAACGTAAAGTAGTGAAGCACTTGATAAATCAAAGGTTAAAAGGGGCTTAAGCAACATTGCGTTTAACATGTTTTCTAAGGAACCGTAAATTTTGATGCTTGCACCTGTCGCTAATAGAACAGAGTACATTTTGACGTTGAATGTTCTAGATAACTCTGATATTTCTTGGACAAGTGTTTCCTTAGCTAGCAACAGGTTTACCAGGTAATTGGCAACCATGTTACCTTTTATAAGGGAGCCATTTCTATCGACTCCTTCATAGTTTTCAAGCAAGTCTCTGTCTAAAAGCACAACTGTTGCGGCATCAATAGACGCACACATTCCCAATGATGCAAGCATGTTAAAGTACGCGTCTGCAAGCTGTATTTTTGAAGGCAATATGGCTATGGATAATGAATTTATGTTTGAGGCCTTGAGTTTCGATATCAGGGTCGGTAAAGAAGCGCTGCCGATACCATCCCATATTGATGCCAACATTATTGCGCTATGCAGTTTTTCGATGGGTTTTTTCTTTAAACCTTCAATTAACGTTTCGTCCTGTGAAACAAAGGGTAATACATTATACCAGAAGTGAGTATCAATGTTTGCGTCTTCGAAGCCTAAAACAAGATACGGGTCAAATCCCTCTGGAATCCATTTGAAGATGTCATCACTCGATTTTCCGAGGAGAATCGGCAACATTTGGTCAGTCTTATTAACATAAGGTTTTTTTAACAATATCTTAATGGGATATTCGCCAATGCAAACCAAGGCTTGCTTGGGTAGCAATGGTTTTAAAGTTTCTATGTGTTTCTTAACGCTTTCCAAAACATCAAAAGCGCTTTTTTCATCTGTCATTAGAGGTACCTACATAACCTTTAAGAAGAGTTAGTTAAAATAAGGTTTTAGGTATACCGTTTGAATAAAGCATCCAAGTTTCCTAGTATTAGCTCATGGTACAATGAAAGCAAGCAAAAAAGAAAACAAAAGAAAGAAGAACGTATTGCTGAGCCACAACTACTTAAGATAATCACTTCTTCGGTAACGTTTGTTACTATGGCTATTGGATTATCTGTAATATCACTTTTTTCCCAACCCTTGCCAATTCTATTAGCTGTTCTGGTCGCGTTTGTCACTTTTAGAAGCCCAAGGATTGGAATGCCTATTGGAACTGGGCTTATCGGTTTTGGCATGATTTACCACTTGGCTGACTTGAATTTTATTTCCATGGTTGGTAGCATTGCTGTCCGTGAATACTTTATTATTATTTTGATGACCGTATTTGTCCTGCTTCCTATAATTTTTAACCATTACAAGGATGCTCTTGCTATAGATTTAGGCATCCTTGCGGTTATGCTACTATTCTTTACTTCAACGTATTTTTTGGCCATTCCATTAATTTTGGTTTCAGCCGTGTTTTTCAAGAAAGGTGTTGCTCTCACAGTAGTTTATTATGCTTTGATCTCGGCGCCTTTTCAAATAGTTCAATATTTCGGGTATATCTCAACTATTGCTAGGTCTGATTGGTGGAATGCATCTGGGGCAAGTCCTCCTCTTTTTGTTCCTTTAAACTCTATTTTTCAACAGCTTAGTCTTTCAATGGGTCAATTTCGCTTGTATGATACATCTATAGTTGTTAATGCTATTACTAGTCAGGTTACTTCTACTGCTGTTCCCAAGGGGCGCAGCATTGGGAATGCGTTAAGTCAGTATCTTGATTCTGCACCAGGCATTTTTCTTTTCATCATGATTGTTGTGGGGCTTGCTTTGGCACTTGTTTTCTTATCAAGTACACTCTTTAAAAAAGAGGGCATGTCGTATCTTGAAAAGTTTATTCCATGTTTCATTGCCACATGTGCCGCAGCCTTATTCTTTATTTTTGCGGGTGCACTTCAGGGTGCGTTGGCTTACACCGCTGATGTTAGCGCTGGAACAGTAGTGTTGGGTTCTTTGGCGACGCTTTTGTTTACGCTTCCTGTAGCCTTCATTGAATATACTCCTAAACAAACGACTACAACTCCAGAGATTACTGATAAAACTAAAGCACTTATGGGTAAGTTGCAGGTTTTTGAGGGTCAATTGAATAACGTTAAAGAGAATATTCCTGTGGTTGTAAGTTCTCCGGAAGGAAAAATGTTAGTTATCAAAGATTCGCTTGAAGACACTTTGCATAAGTCTGAGCTGCGATTTTATGAAGAGTCAGATTTAAACAAGAAATTTGAGGAGTTAGAAAAGTTCGGAAGGGACATTGACGGTTTAGAGTCCGAGCTCGACACTATACTATCTGAATACCAGATTTTTGTTAGCTGTGAATTTTCTAACTGGATTGGAAAACTTAAAGACATCGGCTTAGAGGTGAAATCAACGGTGAACCCTGATTTTCAAAAAGCGATGCCGCTTGATGCAAGAATAGAAGCCATTAAACAAATCTTAGAAGGAGGAAGAGTTCTTGCCCAAGATGTTGTTCAGGTTGCTGAGCCAATTTATGGGATTATTAGACCTTTGTATGATCCGAGTCTTCCAGAGAAAAGCAGAGCAATAGAGTTTACCTTGCAAAAGCTTGAGCAAAAAGAGCCTCCATGGATTGCTATTGACGCATTGTATAGTTCGTTGAATAATTGGGAGAGACAATATGGCGATGAAATATTGACATCAATGAAGTATCTTAAAAACTCCTTAACGCCAATTGCAGATTTGAACAGTGAAAACGAGGTTTTGCCGCCGATTTTCGGTGAGAACATGCCGAAAGTGCTGGATTACGCCAAAAAAGCTGAGGCAATGAAATTAACAGCAGAAAAGACGATTGAGAAAGACCAACTGAAAATTGTAGATGTTATCGCATTGAAGGATGACATTCAATCTTTCCTCGGCATCGCCAAAGACGTGCTTTCAATGCTGTATACTGCATTGATTAGTGAGGAAGACTCGATTGAGCGTTTACTGCCAACAAAAGATTATCTGTGGGAGAAAAACAGCACCTTGCGTGAACGCCTAAAGAAAGCAACCGAAACTCTCTCAAACCCATCAAACTACAAGATTAACCAAATAATGGAAAACTTGCCCATTTACGTGTCTTACGTTGATGAGGCAGTACAGACATTGGCGGTCAATAATGAGCGGAAAGAGTTTCTGCTTAACTATCCAACGGCGGAAGCAGCCATCGAAGAACGATTAAAACAGAAGAAGCGTCTTTCACCGCAAGACCTTCCATTCCAAGCAAAGTTTGCAGGCGAATACCTAAGACTCTACTATACACAAAGATTCAGCGAATTCGCCTTCGACAAAGAAAACATGCAGCTGACCAAAAAAACCTGACAAATCGAACTTGAGTGTTCTTTGTGACTCTGCCTCCTTAATCGGTTCTGGGGCATCTTTGCGTTTTTGTTTTCCGTGGTGTTAAGCGGTGAAAACGTGGAAGCCTTAACTTACAATCTCTTGTAACAACTTGAAAGATAGCTTCGCAAACAAGTTTAGATTTCAAATATGGATTGTGATTTCATAAACCGTTTATCTATCTATATCTATCGTAGGTATACGCTGACATGGTATGTTAAATAAAGGTAAACTACTAAAGCTATTCGCTTCGATAGGCATTAAATACCAAATATTGGAGGTTTGGAAAAGATGAGTTTCTTACGAAAACCAGTTCCAGCATGTGTGATGTTGATCGTTGTAGTCTTAGCAGGATTAACAGGAGCAATGGTAGCATCTACTGCGGTTACAATCCAATCACGCTCCGTAACGACTATCAATGGTGAAGTCTTCACCATTACAGGGGACTTAACTGTTAGCGGTTTCAGTACTTCAATCTCCACAGCACCAGCCACCGCTGCGGGCACAAGTGGGACTCCCGTTCTTATGACATCAGGAGGTTCCATCGCTAATACTGCTATTACTTTGGGGCACTATGTGTATAACGTGACAGTGACAGTCGCCCATATCGTAGATTCCCAAAAATACAACGTTACTCTCGTGCAAGCCGGAACCAGTATAGGCAGTGTGTACATTGCACAAGGACTTAGTGCAAGCGAAGGCGATAAGGTCACAATTACATGGGATCTAGGTACATCCTTGACGATTGGAGCCTCAGTATACGAGGTATATATTGTCCCCGCTTCATAACATCTCTAATATCTTTCTTTTTTCTTAATTAAAGTGATAGAATTTTTGCTGCAGCGTTTGTCATAGTAGCTTGGAAATGCAGGAACAATGGGAACGTTAGCTTGGCTCTTTAAATTAACTTCCAGAAGAGTGGACGAAATTACGGTAGAGAACCTAAAGGCAAATAGAGGACGGCTGGGACAAAAAGCGTTTTAAAATATCTCCTGCTCATAACGGTTGTTTTCGCTTCCGTCAGCGTCTTCCTTTTTGGTTTTAGGTTCTTCCCTGAAAATGAAATATACTTTAATCGTTACTGAAGGTACGCGTATGGAGTCCAACCTCTCTTTGGAATCTACAATAGGTATGTTTGCGTATTCGGTAGCTTTAGAGCCATTATTAGCGGAGCTTTGTTGATAAATGAAAGCTTTGCAATAAGGAAAGCCCTCGCTTTTTCGTAGACCCATAAGAACTTAGTTAAAGTATCGTTAAATCCTTCGTTATAAAATTAAGGGTTCCTTCTTTAGCAGTGATTTGTTTTTTCTGCCTCTTAATATTTTGGGTTTCCAAGGCATTTACTGTGGTACTAATGCTTATAGAAGCCCAAAGGTAAAAGAGCTTTTGAAAACGAGTTGCATCTATAATGCATAACACTGCTTTTATATCCCAATCTGCTCTTAATGAATATAGTAAAATTTCTGAAGAGAAGAAAAATGGCTTATTTTGCTGATAGAATTGAAGCTGGAAAACGTTTAGCTTCAGCCTTGGCGAATTTTGCTGGCAAAAACGCGATTGTTCTAGCAATTCCACGGGGCGGCGTAGTTGTAGGCTATGAAATCGCTAAAGCGCTAAACCTTCCTTTGGACGTTATTATTCCACATAAAATTGGTGCGCCTGACAATCCTGAGTTGGCTATTGGAGCTATGACTGAGGATGGAACAATAATCCTAGACGACAACCTAATCACGTACATGGGAGTACCAGGGGACTATATTAAAGAAGAGAGCGAACGGCAAAAACATGAAATCGAGCGCAGACTAAAATTTTACAGGCAAAACGAGCCTTACCCCAACTTGCGAGGTCATGATGTTATTATTGTGGATGATGGGATAGCTACAGGCTCAACCATGAAAGCAGCTTTGGCTTCGGTCAAAAACAGGGGCGCAAAAACCGTTACCGTTGCCGTTCCAGTTGGTCCACCTTCAACCATTAAAGAGTTAAAAAAACAAGCAGACCGCGTCGTATGCCTCTACACTCCCGAATATTTCCAAGCCATAGGACAATTCTACAAGGATTTTAGCCAAACCACCGACGATGAAGTAATCCAACTACTCAAACAAAGCAAACAGAAAAGTCGTGAGAAACCAGCGGGGATAGTGACGGCATGATTCATCTAGAAACTGCTGTTAGAATTCCTGTTGGCAGTGTAGTTGTAGAAGGCAACTTGACCGTTCCTTCCAGCGCCAGAGGCGTCGTGTTATTTGCCCATGGAAGCGGCAGCAGCAGATTCAGCTCAAGAAACCGATACGTCGCAAAAGTCTTCAACGCCCAAAAAATCGCAACGTTACTATTCGACCTGCTCACTAACGAAGAGGACCAAGAAGACATAGTAACAGCAGAGTACAGGTTCAACATCAACTTACTTGCTAAGCGCCTCATAGGCGCCACCGAATGGCTCAAAAAAGACCCCCAAACAAAAAATTACGCCTTCGGCTACTTCGGAGCAAGCACTGGCGCCGCAGCAGCTTTAACTGCGGCTGCAAAACTTCCAAACGATATTGCGGCTGTGGTTTCGCGCGGAGGACGCCCTGACCTAGCAACTGACTATCTTCCCAGAGTTGCGGCACCGACTCTCTTGTTAGTGGGCGGTTTGGATACAGAAGTAATTGAGTTAAATAGGCAGGCGATGGCGCAAATGTCGGCTACAAAAAAACTGGTAATTATTCCGGGCGCAACTCACCTTTTTGAGGAACCAGGCAAACTTGAAGAAGTCGCTAAACTAGCAACAGACTGGTTTCTACGTTACCTAAGATAAGATAAATCCTGAAGTTAGCTATGCTTTTTATTCGCCCTTTGGCTGCTTGTACATTTTGAATAACGTATAGTTTTCCGCCATATCCGTCGTGTACAGGAACCTGAACGCTAAAACCTCTTCCCAAGGAACGTTCATGTAAACCTTATCCTCAGAAACATTTACCGCTCTAGTCTTAGAAGTTAAAATCACCGTTAAAACATCTCCAACCGCCAACTCATCGCCGACTTTATCCCCATCCTCAGAAGCTTCATCTAATGCTATGGCTGTTTTCCATGAACCGCCAGCGCCAAAATCAACAATAACATACGGGTGTCCACTTTGAACAAGAGACGAAATAGAAATTGACGGCATGCATTGCTTGCATTGACCTGCAGGTTCATTCATTTCTGTATCACTTAAGGGCACGACGAGGATTTTATGTTTAATATTGGATTCATCAGTTACAGTAAAAAACTGCATAAAATCACAAAATAGTTATCTTTTCAGAAGCTATAACTTTTTCTATTTCTAGCCAAAGACACTAGTTAAATAGAAAAAACGGTTTAAAGCTGACTTAAACTCTTCCTTAATTTCGTTTAGCAATTAGTTTTTGCGCTTTCAGATCTGGCGCCTAAATCTTTTTTAGCCATTTAGGCACAGTTTAGGATGCAAAAAGGCAAGATGCAGAATGATGCCTTGAGCGTTTTCGTACTCAGAGCTAAGGTGAAAGTGCATAATTGGCTCAGATATAATATTCCTTTAGACGGAACATTCCAAGATTGGTAATATCAAAGATATTGCCGAAAATTGTTGAGAACATGGGAAAGGAGACGACAAAGCCATGAGGATGTTTCTGAGACATCTTACAGACCTGATTAAAAGACCTGTTTTCAGTTCAAAGTGGCTTTTTTGTTCCTATGTTTTCTTGGTTGTTGGGGAATTTTTGGATGGTTTGACAACTAAGATTGGCTTGGATTTAGGGCTTACTGAAGTTGGAACGTATGCAAAGGGAGTTTTAGGTAACTATGGCTTTTGGGGTTTGATGGCTTGGAAATACAGCATCATAGCCGCAGTGGGAGCGATGTATTTCTTGTTCTATTACGGAGTGAAGAAGTATGACCCTGCACGTCTGAAGCCTGTCAGTAATATTCTGACCATTTGCTGCTTACTTGCAGGTATGGTTTCAGTTCAGGTCGTCGTCTCCAACATCCTTCAGATTGAGCTTGCCCTGCATCCTTGAGCCGTCTCAGCATTTTTTTTTACTCAAAAAAGCCAAATCTAAATGCTGCAGAAACCCACAGTTCCGAATCAAGGTCTTAGGATGTACGTGAGCCAATAGCAAACACTCAGTTAAAAAATAGAGAAACACATGGTGAGAGGTTGCGCTTACTCCTTTTTCAGCAAACAATCTGAGAACTTCTTAGATAGCTTACAAACCTTAAAAGTTTAGAATTAACGTGCCATTTGACGCTATTTCTCTTTGATAAGCTGGAGCTTTTTATCAAGTTGATGTGAAACAAATTTTAAAACTGCAAACAAAAGGCAAAAAATGTGCAATTATGGAACAAAAAGCGGGTCCGACGGGAATTGAACCCGCGACCCCCGGATTAAAAGTCCGGTGCTCTAGCCTGACTGAGCTACGGACCCCGCTTAAATTGTTGCGGACTGATAGAAAAATGAGAAGGGGTTTTTTAGCGTTTCGATTAGAATAGAGGTAAAAAAAATAGGTTACTGGATTGTTTGCGTTTTCAGCATTGTTGTCATGAAACTTCTGATTTTATCCTGCGAGTTAAGTATGGTTTCAATGGTTTTCGCGCCTTTTTCGGTTAGTTTGTAGACTCTTTTTCTTTCAATCCATACCCCTTCGACTAGGCCGTTTCTTTCAAGAGAGTACAGCAGTGAGTAAACTGTGCCTGAACTGACTAGGAAGCCGAACTTGTTGTGTATGAATGATATTACGTCGTATCCGCTTATTGGTCCGTTTTGTAATTCAGCCATTATTATTGTGTCCATAAAGCTTTTGATTACTTTTTCATGCATTTTTTTTAATATTTTTGCTTCTGATTTTTCACCGTTAACTGTTATTGTTAATGCTACCATGTTTTTTACACGCTCACTATTGTTTATTCGTGTTTAGATATATAAGACTTATTCGGATTTAGAACAATATATTATAACAAAAACTGAAAAGTATAAACAAATTAAACTTGAGCACAGTTAATATCATCGCAAAACGGTCATTGCGCATTTTCATGTAATATGCCATAGCATGACAGCGAATACGCGTTATTTTACATGGAAATGTCATAGCCTTGAAGTAAAACTTAAAAAATTTTCAATTTTTATATACATAAACACGCACAAGCATAACACAATTTTAACGCAAAATTTCTATTTTCCTGCTTCAGAAGCTAATTTTAATAGTTAGCGATATATGTGCATGTTAAGAAACGTTATCTCTTCTTTTACGCTAAAGATGTTCGGTGCCCTAAAATTGATTTCATGGAAATATACATTTAAACGATTAAATGAAGAATACGAAATAGCCAATAAAAAGAAGCAAGCGCTAGATAAGCTTGTTGAAAGTGGCAAAATTTCTCAATCGACTCGTGACTCTTTTACCAATGACATCAATGCGGCAATTGTGCAAATCGAAAAACAGCAGAAAGAACTAATTGAAAACATGCAACTAAAAACCCAAGAATTAGAAAATCAAATTAAAACATTAGAAATACTTCTTGCTAACTATGAAATTCAACATGTAGTAGGAGAAATTGACGAGCAAATTTATCAACAAGAAATAAACCTACTCACAACCGGACTAGACACAACCAGAAACGAACTAAATGTAATAAAACAATCCGCAAACCAACTGTGCTCGCCACCATCAATACAAGCGCCCGTAGCCCCTGAACCAGTTGCTCCAATAATCGAAGCTAAGGTTTCAGAACCAGCGCCGGTAGAACCAACCCTGGTAGAGGTTCCCGTTGAAGCCGCCCCAGTTGAAACTGCTCCCGCTGAGATTCCAGTTGAAACTGCTCCCGCTGAGATTCCAGTTGAAACTGCTCCCGCTGAGATTCCAGTTGAAACTGCTCCCGCTGAGATTCCAGTTGAAACTGCTCCCGCTGAGATTCCAGTTGAAACTGTAAAAGCAGAAGCAGCTCCAGTTGAAAGTGCTCCTGCAGAGATTGCTCCAGTAGAAGCTCTCCCAGTAGAAGCTGTTTCAGCCCCGATCGAAACCGCTCCAGTTGAAAATATGCCAGTTGAAACCGCTCCAGTTGAAGTTGTTCCAGTTGAGACTCCAACCATCGAGGTTACTCCAGCAGAATCAGCCCCAATTGCTCCTCCAGAACCAGAAGTACAAGTAATAAACGAACCAACACCTGAAATTGCTCCTCAAGAGCCAGCAATAACCGAGCCAACACTGCAAGAACCAGCCATAATTATAGAAGCAGAAGCTCCAGAAGCAACACCAGCAGTCGAACAACCAGCAGTTGAAACGGAAACAGCAGACATTACCCCAACCGAAGTAATCGCTGAAGCAGAACCAGAACAGCCCGAAGTTAAGGTTCCACTGCAAGATTTTGAGGTCATTCCAGAGCCAGAGCCAATTGAGACAACACTTGAGAAAGTAATGGAGCCACTAAATGAACCAATTGCCGAGCCAGTAATAGTAGAGGAGACTACAGTTCCAGCCCACCCTTTAGAGGCCCCTCACGGGGCGCAGACGGAAGCAGAGCAAAGCAGCGAAGAAGCCGCAACCGAAACAGAAGACTCCAGTGAAGAAAGAACAGAATAAAGCTATTTCATAATTTCTTTTTCTTTTTATTTTCGCTCAACTTTCAATCGTGTCAACATTAAGTTTTCAAAAGAGACTGCAATAATTTAATGGCAGACCATGCAGCCAATGCGCTTGTATGTGGATTATCGGGATGAGGGTCGTTTGCAAAACGCAGAAACATTTCACCATACCGCCATTTAACTTGAATCTCGTGTGTGTTACGCTTAACCGATGGGTCAGAGACAACTCGTACTTTTACTTTGGCTGGTTTAACAGTTAACGCTAAAGTGGCAGCAACATTCATTTCCCTTGGGAACAGCCTGGCTGCTTCTTCAGCGTAGCCTTCGTAAACAACTTTTTCCTCTTTATTGTCGGTCCCTAAAGCCTTGGGATTCTTGCGTGAAGTCAAAACTACCTCGTCAATCCCAGCTAAAGCCGCACTGGAAAGCGCATCTAAACCGCCGATAGCACCTGAAGGAACATGAACCCTGCCCAAATCAACATTTAAATTTAACAGTGCACCAGTGCTCATCACAATTAACTCGACTCCTTCCGAAACGATTTTTGGAACGTAATCTTTAGCCGCCTGCTGCGACGCCGCTTCCACAACAACCTTTGGCTTTAGTGCAAGTAATTCATCAACGCTTCCAACAATTGTAACAGGAAAATTGAGTGCGGTTTTGAGCTTTTGTGCTTTTGAGGCGTCAAAGTCGTAAACAACCAGCTCGTCGCAGATTACTAGTTTTCGTTCGATAGCTTCTGCCAGTACAGTGCCAATCGCACCGCACCCTATCAAACCAACGATCTTCATTTTTTAGTAACCGTCCCAAAAGTGGCTACAGGAATCACTCCTGGAAACTGTGCTACTTCTTTTCCGCAACCTGCTTCTGGAATAATATTAAAATTGCCCGTAACCTTGAGTGTTCCTGCAATATCGTCCTTGCTGGCAGTTATTATATCAGCATTTGCTTGACTTCCCGTATAGATTGTAAGCGATGGAGTAGGAACATTCAATGGCAACTGTTGCTCTGCTTTTTTTCTGCGGACCTCGTTGATTAATGCTATTACTTTGTCTCCTTGCTCTTCGACATTTTTATCTACCATATCTTGGTTAAACTGCGGCCAAGGTGATATCTGCAGGCTTTTGAAACCTTTGTCTTCGGCATACATGTTTTGGTAGATTTCCTCTGCCAAGTGGGGCGTCACCGGCGTTAGTAATTGCAAGATTCTATACAAAACTTCGTAAAGCGTCTGTTGAGCAGCTTGTCTCTTTGTTTCTCCTTGTACCTCCTGTCGATAAAGCCTATCTTTGATGGCTTCTAAGTAAGAATCGCAGAAGACATGCCATGTGAAATTGCGTATTTCTTCAACGGCAATGTTAAATTGGCATTTTTCAAAAGCTTCCGAAACCTTCAATGTTAAGTTTTCGGCTTTGCTAATAATCCACTTATCTAACGGCTGAAGTTCAAAATGGGCATTTGCATCAGGCTTGTAGTTTGCTAGAAGTTTGCTTGTGAAACCTGCAGCATTCCACAATTTCACTAAGAAGCGTCTGCCATACTCAACATCCTGCGCTCGATAAGGAATGTCCGAGCCTGTTGCTCCGCCGCCAGCAGCCCATTGCCTAGTAGCATCGGCTCCGTTCTTGTTTAGCACTTCAGGCGCAGCGGCATAATTCTTCAGCGACTTACTCATCTTTCTACCATCTGAGCCAAGCACCATGCCGTTGATAAGGCAACTCTTAAACGGTTCCTCATCAAAAAGCGCCAAGTGCCGAACTATCAAGTAATACGCCCAAGTCCTGATTATGTCGGTGCCTGAGGGATGAACGTCCGCTGGGAAAAGATGCTTCCAGTCTGCTCGGTCAGGCCAGCCAGCGTGAACAGCACATGTTATCGACGAATCCATCCAAGTGTCGAAAACGTCTTGTTCGCCAGTGAAGTCTTTGCCGCCGCATTTTGGACACTTGTCTATGCGTGGGTTTTCAAGTTTCGGGTCTATGGGAGCCCAGTCCTCTTTGGCTAGGATTAGTTCGCCGCAGTTTTCGCAGTACCAAACTGGAATCGGCGTCGCAAAAAGCCTTTGGCGGCTAATCACCCAGTCCCAATCCAGCGATTTCGCCCAGTCGATTAAACGGTTTTTCATGTAATCAGGATACCAAACTATCTCGTTCGCCGTTTTTTCTACGGCGTCGGTTAGTTTGCGGGTGTTCATGAACCATTGTTTTCGCTCAAGGATTTCCACATGAGTCTTGCAGCGGTCGCAAACTCCTACTTCCTGAGTTATTTTCTCGGTTTTCTCAAGCAACCCAGCTGCTGTGAGGTCTTGCACTATGGCTGCTCGGGCTTGGTTTATGGTTAAGCCAGCGTATTTGCCGCCGTTCTCGCTAATGCGACCATTCTCGGTGAGGAGCATTATTACTGGAAGCTTGTGTTTGATGACTGTTTTAACGTCTTCTTTGTCACCGTAGGTGCATATCATTACTACTCCGGTGCCGAAGGCTGGATCAACGCATTCATCAGCGATGACCGTCACTGAACGGTTGACGATTGGTACAACGATTTTTTTGCCAACGTACTTGCTGTACCGCTCGTCTTTGGGGTTGACTTCGATGGCGACGCATGCTGGAATAAACTCGGGTCTGCTGGTTGCGATTAACGCGTAGTCGCTGCTGTCGTCGAATGGGAAACGGATGTAGTGCAGTATGCCCTCGCGTTTGTGATAATCCACCTCAGCATCCGCAATGGCGGTTTCATCTCTGGGGCACCAGTTCACCGGGTGCGTGCCTTGGTACATGTAGCCTTTTTTGTAGAGCAAAATGAAGCTTAATTGCGTGCGTCTCCAGTAATCTGGGTTCATTGTGCGGTACTCTGTTGTCCAATCTATGCTGCAGCCCAGCTTGAGAATGCCTTCTTTCATAATGACAATGTATTTCTCGACAAGTTCCATGCACCACTTGCGGAACTGTTCAGGCGGAACGTCTCGTTTGCGTATGTTATATGTTTTTTCAACTTGGATTTCTATGCCTAAGCCGTGGCAGTCCCAGCCTTGCGGGAAGAGCACGTTGAAGCCTTGCATGCGTTTGTACCTTGCTACCATGTCAAAGTAGGTCCAGTTGAGTACGTTGCCCATGTGGAGTTCGCCTGACGGGTAGGGCGGTGGGGTATCTATGCTGAAGGGGACGCGTTTTTTGTCGTTCCAGTCGTAGTGGTAGATGCCCATTTCTTCCCATTTCTGCTGCCATTTTCGTTCTATTTCTGTAAAGTTGTATTCTTTAGGCATTGGCTGCATGCTTTTGTTCCTCGTTAACGTAATGGCTTTAGGGAAACAAGAAAATCACCTAAAAACATTACCCCGTGTCAGAGATACAAAGGTAGCATTTATAAAGAATATAAATTATCCGTTCCTCTCCTCAGATAAAATCTGGGTCTTTCTTGACATATTTAATGTAATTAAACTCATCAACCAATTTTGCTAATGTTTTGTCTCCACATCGAGATTCAATAAATGACACGGCATTTGAACGGCTTAGTTTCTCATCAAACATGCACGTTTTGACAGCTTCTTTGAGTTCTTTCTGCATATCGAACAAAAAGCGCCCTGAGTAGTTAGCGCCTCTCGTATCTACCCCCAACCCCTCCTTGATATCGTTGTCCCAGATAACGAAGAGACGAGGCAAAAGTGTATGTAAAATTATTGAGGCATCAGTGGATTCATATCTTCGAGTTCTTTGTTCGCGCACACAACCGGCAACTACATCAAAGAGTCCCCTAATTTTTCTCCGCAGGGCTTCAAGGTTGGCATCTTCAATACTTTCTTTCATGAAAGATTTTATGATTGGATAGTTGCCGTCGTAAATCTTTTTGAAGACCTTTGGGTCTCCTCGGAAATGACGCTCCCATTCTCTAACGAAATGGAATAACTTTTCTATTTCCTCTATCGAAACTTTTCCTGATCGCCATTCTTCCCCGTTTCGATTATGCATATAGACATCATAAAGGTAGGCCCTTTCTTCACAGTTGTCATAAAACTCGTGCGCCTTTATTAATTTCAAATAATGCAACCCTTCTCCCTCTTTCTCAGCTTTTTGTTGTACTCAACCGTTTTTGGATTATTTCATCAATCGCTTTCGAGTTTATGCTTCCATCAAGTCCATCCTCTGAAGTGATAAGGTTCTCAGCATAACCGTTTTCCTTGTACCACTGATATTTTCTTTCCCACGACCTTTTGTATGAATCCACTTGTAGCATGCCTAAATGTTCCCAATAATATTTTTTGCCATTATTCATGAATGTGAAATCTGGCAATTTGTAGTCTAAGGAACTTGTTTTTGATGGAAGTTTGTTTTCGTAGCTTTTATCTGTAAGGTCTATTCCGGCATTGATTAATTCATTGGCTACGATTACTTCTGATTTGGAGCGAACATAAAAGCCATTTTTTGTCCTATGAATTCTGTTCTCTGCATAGGGGATATCATCGACGTCGTCTCTTACGGTGATTGTAAATAGGTAGGTGTTCCTTTGGTCAGTGTCCGAGCGGTTGGCTCGCCTATAGTTTTCTAGGGCATCGATTCCCCCTTGTACCAACAAAAAAGTTTTCCCTTCTTCGCCTTTGAACCTAGTAAGGGCAGTGTACATCATTTCCATAGAAATATTGAATGCCCTTTCGGGAATTATTACAATCACCTTCTCAAAATCGGAACCTTGAGCTTTATGAATAGTTATTGCATAAGCAAGCTCCAAATTGGTTTCGACGCTTTGGTTTCCTTCTCCGTTGAAGAAGCTATATCGATAATTCGGTTGATCAGAAAACACTACATCGAGTTTTTTGGTTGTAAACGATTCTACGATTCCTATTTCTCCATTGGCTAAGTAGGGATCAGACTTCTTAGGCGAGCACCATATTTGTCGTGTATTTCGTGTCTGTATTACTTTGTCTCCTTGCACGACGTCTTTTGTTTTGCCGAATGGAGTAGGGCATCTCCAACCGTTGTCGTCATAATCTCTTGCTCGCCATTTTGTCAAGGTATTTGCCAAGAATTTATTCTGGAGAAAACTGTTGAGCGATATTGTTCCACTAACTTCCCTGTGCTTAAGCGGACTTAAAACTTGCCATGATTCACTTTTGCTAAAATCACCGTCAGCTAGGCCCACGCTCTTCACGTATGAATCGAAGTCTGTTACCTGAATTTCTTGAAGAGCACTTTCAAGTTTCTCCATTAGGTCATCATAGTCTTTCCATTCGGCAAAAAACAAATCATAGGTTGGGTCAAGTCTGCCTTGGTTTATTAGAGAATAAACTTCTTCAACATCCTTTGATTTTAGGTCTCTAAGGAAGCCATCGGCCAGCTGTAGGCACACGTGTTTTCTCCCTTTTTCTTCCTTTCTACCATGACGCATTCGGACCTTGAGATCAGCCAAGTTTTCTCTTCGAGCGTTTTCGGCTTTAAGCCAATTTACAATATCATCCAGAGGTCTTCCAGGTCCAATTGGCGGCAACTGGTTGGGGTCTCCGACGAGAATAAACCTTTTCACGTTGCCGAAGTTAAGAGATTTTATCAGCGTGGCAAGCAGATCAATTGGAAGCATAGAGCATTCATCAACTATCACCGTTTCGACTGAAGTTCTTGTTCCTCCTTTTTCCTTGAGTTCAAAATTGTTGCCTTGCCAGCCAGATTCGTTTAGGTGGCTATGTATTGTTTTTGGTTCTATCCTTGACAAAACTGGATTCTTGCTGAAATTCTTTTTCAATCGAACGCTAGCTTTTCCTGTAGGTGCCAAAACTAGAAAATCACTAGGAACCGCTTCATCATTTTGAATTATGCCTTCTATCAGTAGGCTCACGATTTCGGTCTTTCCAGTTCCAGCTCGACCTGTTAACACTGAGAACTTATTTCGGTACAAAATTTCAAGAGCTTTGGTTTTCTCAATTCTGGCGGATTCTTCAAGGGTATCTAAAGCCCTTCCAAATCGCTTATTCATTACTGCTGACCAGTTTGGGCTTCTGTCCTTATACTTGACTTGAATCAATTCTCTTATATTCTGAGAGACGAACTTTTCCCAGCCTCTAACCATTCTTAACGCAACGAATTTGTCATCATCGCTTACAAACTCGAGTTCTTTTTCAAAGAATTTTTTGTCCGCCTTCACCATGAATAGATCTGGTTTGCATTCTCTTTCTCCTGAAAATCTACTATGAACGTTGTCGATAAGTTCTTTCATGCTGAGCAAGGTATCGCCATTTTCTTTAGCTTCCTTCAAGGTCTCAATCATTATTGCCCTTACTCGTCTGTTATCGTCTGGCTTGTACTTTCCCTTTATGTTAAAAGATGGAACCATTGCCTGGTCTATTGTGTCGAGTGAAATTTTATCAGAAATGACACGGCCCTTTTCATCAAAACGACCTTTGTCATTTTCACATATAATGTAGGGGTTATCGATCATTTCTCTGATTTCAGCTTTAATCCCTGAATCCAATCTTAAATCAGGTTTTATTAGTCGTTCAACTTGGTCTTCCGATAGTTCCATTCTCATGAGTAAGTTTAAGAATCGTCTGTGATCAAGGTCTGAGGAATATGCTGTCCATTTTTGCTTTGAAGCGTCAAAATCATCTCTATAAAATTCTTCAGGGTCTAAATTTCCTTCCAAGATATCTATTGTATGCTGCAAAACGTCAAGGTTCAGCTTTTGCATTTGAACGAGCACTTCTTTTTGGTAGGTTTGACCTAAGCTGAATCCAAGAAATTGAAGCACGCTCCCAATTCCTGGGTACTGTCCACGATTGTCCCAAAGTTCTTCAATTACTTTTTGCAACCAGCGCCTGTGTTTTTCCCAATCTTCAATTAATTTTACTTTTCCTGATTTAACATCATTTATTATAATTTCAATTGATTTACCTATTTTTTCCACAAGTGAGAGCATTGCTCCATCAGAAACGTGTTCGGCGACGAATTTGAATTGGTCGTCAATCTCTTCTGGAGCGGTCACAAGTATTTCTTGAGTATCGAGCCCTTGTTCTAGATACTCTTGGTATGGTAGCCTGAAGCCTTCTTCGGGGTAGTTATGGCTTAGCTGTCGTTGCCACGCTGGATTTGGACCTGGCATATCTTCATTAGTGCCAAAAAAGGACATCTTGTAAATCTTATCAAGTCTGCCTAATCCGATAATTACTCTTTTTTTATCTTCGGCTGCTGGTGTCGAATTTACATAAAATGCGACTAAAGATTTCCTCTCTTCAAGTTCGTTCCAAAAGTGATCGAGAAGGAGCTTCTGGAGACGAACATCGTAAATCCACGTTTGCTTTATTATTTTTCTCTTTCTCTTATCAAAACGAAATTTATCTTCATTTGTTAGTGGTCTCAATTGAAGATTTTCTTTTTTTGTTATTGATTCATAGTTGTCGACAATCATCCATCGATAGGGTGCGGGACAAAATGAAAATGGTGCCGCATCAATAAAACAGGGTGGAAGATCATACCCTGGAATGTGTCTTTCTTTTAAGGGGTGCTCAAATTTTATTGGAATACTGCTCTTTGAGAAGACGCAAACATCTTCTCGGCATGGAAAAGTAGTCACAAAGTCGTAATCCGAGTCAACCAATTCCGTTAGAGGAGTACCTGCTATCTTACTTTCTGTTTTTGCAAATGCCTTGTCCCTTTTCTTTCGTACAATATCGACAGAAACGCAAAACGTGTTTTTTTCAGGCACTTTGCAAACATTACCGTCCCATCCAGAGTCATGCCAACATAATCTGACAGAAAGATGCGTTGTCATGTGTGCATCCATCCAAGTACATCCTGCTATACTCCCGATTTACTTATAACATTTGGCAAAAAGAAAGCATACGGTCAAAAAGACTCAGCACTCGGGTTTAGTAATTCCAGAAGGCAATACATACTCCAACCTGATGCAAAAACAATATCCGCAACGCAAGCCGCTGAGAGGTAGTTGTGGGTATGTTTCATCAGTCTAAAAAGGCTAATTTCTATTGACGCTATCGAAAAATTCTCTGGGCGTAAGAATTCTGGTTTTTCTGAACCTGCCAAGTTTAAGAAGATGTTTGTCTCCAGATACGATGATGTCTGCTCCAGATGCCAAGGCGCATTCTAGTATTTTGTTGTCTTCTGCATCTTCATCTATAATTTGTAGTTTCATCTTAGGCTTAACTATTATTGAGTTCGCTTCGATGGCTCGTAGAATTTCTCTTTCGTTTACGCCTGCCTTGCTCAGGACTTCAGCGATTTTGGGGTATAATAGGACTTTAGACATTTCCAAGATGATGTCTTTGCTAACATAAACTGTTAGATCTTGCTTTGCCTGCGAAAACTCGTCGCTAAGGATCTTTTTCATGAAGATTGAAAGCCAAACATTCGTGTCGAAAACTACTTTGACCTTCTTGCCCACTCGACTGCCTCAGCCACAATTGCATCAACATCAATAGATTCTTCATTGGTTGCCTTTTCAATTTTGTTAGCTATGTCCTCAATGGATACTTCCTTGGTTTTCCTAAGCAGTATATCTCCATTGCGCGTAAGCACCAAAAGCTTCTCGCCGCCTTTCACTCCCAATTTCTTGCGGACCTCTCGGGGGATTACTACTTGACCTTTAGGTGAAACCTTGATTATATCCTCGATTTGCTCTGTCATATATTACTAAAATATTCTACAAGTAAATAAGTTTTTACATTTCTACCAAAACAATCATTTAAAGCAAAAATATGTCATTAGCAAAAAATAGTCCGCGGCGAAAAATTCGGCTACCCGGAAAATCAACACTTTAGCAAAACTAATATGCGACATAGCAGCAATATCTTCTTAAGATAAGGTCTCGGGGAGCTGGGAGAATGACCCGGCTGAGAGGACGGCTAAGTGCTGTCGACCCTTAGAACCTGAACCAGGTAATACTGGCGGAGGGAAAAAAATGAAACAACAAACTGAACCGACTAAAAATAATAATATTTTCTCAACCAAGATACTTGCAGAAATAATTGTATTTGTCGCAATGGCAGGAGCGTTAGCTCTGGTTAGCCACTCCTTCTTCGTCATGCCGCAAGGAGGGACAATTAACCTTGGGATGGTGCCTATCTTTTGGCTGGCACTTAGAAGAGGACCAAAAATCGGCATATTCGCTGGTGCCGTGCTTGGCGTGGTTGACCTTGCGATTGAGCCTTTCGTTGTCAACCCTGCTCAATTCATTCTTGATTATCCCTTAGCGTTTGCATGTCTTGGACTCGCAGGATTCTTCCGAAAACTTTCAGTCGCTGGTCAGGTCACCGGTGTAGTCGTAGGCGGTACAGCACGCTTCATGTCTCACTTTACTTCAGGCGTAATCTATTTTTCCCAGTACAGACCACCAGGCATGAGCCCAATCGTTTACTCCGCAGTATACAATGGAATCTACATGGTGCCAAGCATTATAATCTGTGCATTTGCAATCTTCCTACTGCAAAAAAGCAAAACGCTAAAAATTTACATGTAAGGTTCAAAGAAACATGGGAAAACTGTCCAACAAGGAACTGAAAACACTGTTAAGCTGCATAAAGAAGGATTCACGAGTTATCATTCCGCCCACGATTGGCTACGATTCAGGCGTGCACCTCTTAGACGGCAAATACATGGTAGTTGCTAGTGACCCATGCACTGGCGTCCCAGAAGAATGGTTCGGCTGGCTACTAATCAACTATGCTGCTTCAGATGTAGCACTTTCCGGAGCTAAACCAGAATTCTGCACCATTAACCTCTTAGGACCACTATCAACTAAACCAGCCACTTTCCAAAAAATAATGGAGCAAACATGCAGGGCAGCAGACGAACTGAACATAGCCATCGTTCGAGGACACACAGGCATGTACGATAGTCTTTCAGACTTGCTTGGCGTCGCAACGGTTTATGGGTCGGTTCAACCTGAAAAGCTGATTACGCCAGGAAACGCTAAGCCGGGAGATCTAATATTATGCACTAAGCCGCTTGGTTTAGAAACAGCCACTAATTTCTCGCTCACAGACAAAGTATTCGCGCAAAAGCTCTTCGGGGTTGAGCAGCAAGAAAACCTTTCCAAGCAAGTTCACATGCAAACCTGCGTAAAGGAAGCCATGCAACTGGCTGAAATAAGCGGTGTCCACGCCATGCACGATGCTACTGAAGGAGGATTCGTAGCAGCGCTAAACGAGTTGGCAGAAGCGTCAAAAGTAGGCTTTCGAGTGAACTGGGAAAAAATACCAGTCTGCAAGGAAGTGTTGGCTTTGCAGGATTACTTTAAGTTCATTGATGAACAAGTATTGGCTGCGTCTTCAACGGGCACGATTTTGGCTGCTGTAGATCCTCAAGCGCAAGAAAAAGTGAAAGCAACATTAAGAAAGAACGGGCTTTCCGCATGTTTTTTGGGGCAATTCACGGAAAGTAAAGAACGTGTTTTAATAAAAACGGGAAAAGAAACATCTTTTCCACAAGTTGCCGACGACCCTTACGCTTTGATTCTTTCTAGAAAATAATTTACTTTTTCAATTCAGATAGCATAAAGCTTACTATTTCTTCGGCAATGTTGACCTCTGTCACTACCTGCAAACCTTTCCATCCCGGCTGACTGTTCACATCAACTATACGTGGTCCTTCGGGTCCTTCCAGGATGTCTACTCCTGCTATTTTGCAGCCTACAGCTTTGGCAGATTTAACTGCTAATTCTTCGAATTCTTTGCTGATTTTTGCTGGTGCTGGTTTGGCTCCTTGACTGTAGTTGGTTTTCCAGCCTTTAGCTACGCGGCGCATGGATGCAACTACTCGGTCGCCGATTACGAATGCCCGTATGTCTGAGTATCCGTGAGGTACAAATTCCTGCATGTAAATTACGCCGTGATGGAAGGTTATTGCTTTGAAAATTGTGTCAGCGATGTCTACGTCAACTATGCGAGTTGCGCCTTGTCCTCTGGAACCAAAAACTGGTTTAACTACCACGTCTCCGCCTAGTTCCGAAAACGCTTTTAGCGCTTCATTTACGCTTTCAGTGGCTAACGTCCGCGGTACAGGAACACCCACATCCTCAAGGATAGCCAAAATATCGTACTTGTCAACACAATGCTCGATTGCAGTTGGCGGATTCACCATGTAGAAGCCTTGGCGTTCAAGCTTGTAGAGCATATCCATTCGGAAAACAAGTTCCTCAAGTGAACCGCGCCCAATTGGACGAATAATAAGCGCGTCTAAATCGTCTAGGATGCTGGTGCCGTTAACTTTGAAGTAGGGTTTGTATGCAAGTCTTGCAACAAGTTTTGGGAAAGTGAAGCACTCGTATGGAATGCCCCGTTTAGTTAAGGCTTCCCGAACTTGCGTGCTGCTCCATGCTTCCATGTTCCGAGTCATTATTCCAAATTTCAATACAGGTCTATCCTTGGTTGGTCTTTTAGAAAATGCTTAATGATTAAGCTCTTAAAGTTTCTGTGACAAAGCACCGAAAATGGAAAATTACGGCTTATTCTGTCTCTTCCACCAACCAATAATCAGAGGACAAGATCAATCAAGCTTGCATGCGTCCTTTGGACGAGATTTTTAGTCAAAAGACCTTAAATCATAGCCACTCAATTAAGCCCCTGGAGATTTCTTTTGATGTTTAGGCAAGAAAACGCGGGTTTAACTGTAATACCTGGCGTGCCAAGTCAACCGAACAGTTCTGGGGAAGGCTCAATGCAATGTAAAAATAAGAAACCATGTATTTTTTTAATAATAAATTAAGTGCTAAAGTAATGGTTTCTCTTTTCGCCTATCCAGTCACCTATAAATGCTCCTAAAATCAAGCAAATCATTAGGCTTGTTATGGCAAAGAAATCGTCACCTATTGTATTTGCTATTTGCGTTTGAAGCTCAGTTGCGTTTAAGGAAAGTACCATTACAGCCCAGATGCTGAAACCGATGACGGATGCTCCAACAAAAATGAATAGTGCTCTCTTGTTGACCGTTGCAGTGGAAGGTTTAAATCTTATATGGAATGCAAAGCCTATCAGTAACAGAACAGTAACAAGCATCATTACTATTCTTTCTAAAGACATGTTCACGAAATATCCGAAAACAGAAGCAAAAACAATTGTAAATAACGTAAGCGATATCCAGTAAGATTTCCGCGTTGTTATGCTCACTGGTTTCGATTGAGTCTTAGGCTGAGGCTTCTTACGCTTGCTCTTTTTAGGCTGAGTCTTCGGATAAGTCTTAAGCATGACTCATCTGACTACTTTTTTCCCTTAATTAATTTTTCATTGAATAACAAGAAAGTCCTCAGTCAACTTCGTAAAAAACAAGTGTAAAGGGCTAAATTAGCGACAGCCCAAAATTAAAAAGACCCCGAAAAACGAGCAAGATAGGCAAAGCATAAGGCTTTACCCACTTCAATCTCCGATAAGGTTTGCATGAGTCGCGATTTCGTTTCAGCAACCCTATTTTATTCTTTCAAGACGAAGCGAATTTAGCAAAAGAAGCATTGTAAGTCCGTCGTCGCCGGCAATCACAGTTGCCAGCAAACCTGTCACGCCGAGTACTCCTAGTGCTCCTAAAATTAATTTTATGATAAGTGATGCAGTGATGTTCTGTTTTGCAATAGTCATCGTTTTGTTACTGAGCTTAATTAGGTATGGAATTTGCGCCAACTCATCTTTTACCAACACCACATCCGCAGATTCCAAAGCAACATCAACCCCCGCTGCACCCATAGCAATGCCCACGTCTGAAGCGGCAAGCGCAGGAGCATCATTCACGCCGTCGCCGACCATTGCTACTAGCCCGTCTTTACCCTTCATCTCTTCAATACACTTCAGTTTATCCTCAGGAAACAGTTCCGCATAGACCTCGTCAATCTGCAATGTATCCCCGGTTTCCTTGGCAATCTCTGTTCTGTCGCCAGTTAACATGACGGTTTTTATGCCATTTTTCTTCAAATCATTCACTGCTTTTAATGCATCTTCCCTAACTTGGTCAACAACGCAAACTGTAGCCAACCCTTCTTTACCCAGGGAAACACAAACTGTAGTATGGGTGTCATTTTCAGTGATTTCAAAGGCTTCCTTACAATTGCAACCGAAATCTTTCATCAACTCCAAGTTGCCAACCGCCACAAAACTCCCGTCAACGTTGCCCACGATGCCCTTTCCAGGGACCTCAGCCACGTCGGTTACCTTGAACTTGCTTAGGTCAATGCCTCTTTCCGTGGCGCGTCTAACAATGGCTTGAGCGACGGGATGATTTGAAAACTGGTCAAGTGACGCAGCCAAAGCCAACGCGTCTTCTTCAGTTCTTTGCACAAGTCTTACTTCATGAACTGTTGGTCTGCCCAAAGTTAATGTGCCTGTTTTGTCAAAAACCACTCGTTTTACTTTAGCTAATTTTTCAACATAGATTCCACCCTTGATTATGACTCCTCTTCTAGCCGCGATTGTTATGGCTACAAGGACTGTTGCAGGAACCGAAATAATGAAGGCGCTTGGGCAAGAAACCACAAGAAGAATAAGCGAACGATATAGCCACACGTGAAAAGACATGCCAGCGATCAACGTTGGCAAAGCAGCGGTTAAAACGGCTAACACGATAACTATTGGAACATAAATTTTTGCGAATCGGTCAACAAGTTTTTCCATGGATGCCTTTCTTTTGCCCGATTGAGCCACAAGCACCATAATCCTTGAGACAAGAGTTTCACTGGCCTTTTTTGTGACAGCTATCTTTAGAACGCCACTCATGTTTAATGTGCCAGCATAAACGCAATCGTTCACTTTCTTGGTGACAGGCACGGATTCACCGGTGACTATGGCTTGGTCAACATGTGAGAAACCGTCAACAACGTTGCCGTCTAAAGGTATCCGCTCGCCGGGTCTCACAAGCAAAGTCATGTTAGGCTCGACTTCGTTGACGTTAACAGTTTTTTCCGTTCCATCCGTTACGATTCTGGCTTGGTCTGGCATGAACTTTGATAATTTCTCAACTGTTCGGCGCGCTCTGTCCTCAATGTAGCCTTCAAAGTATTCAGCGATAGAATAAAGAAAAAGTACCGTTGCCGCTTCGAATCGCGCGTTTAGGTACAAGGCGCCTAGCGCTGCGGCAGCCATCAAAAATTCGACAGAAAATCTTTTTTCAACAAACAGCTCTCTAAAACCCATTATACCAATGTACGTGGAAGCAAAGAGAACAGACGCATAGTACAAAATCGTGCTTAAGGTTGCTCGAACATTTATAATCGGTAAGGTGAAGTTAAGGGGAACCCCTGCAAAGAAAAAGTCCAGTAAACCGCCTACGAGAACAGTTAAGCCTAGTAAAATCGCGAAGAAAATCATTACACGTTTATTTTCATGTTCCTCTGCTTCTTTCTGCCCTGGCTTTTCTAGGCAGATTTTCTCTTCTTCAGTAGTCATTGTTATCTTTTAAAGAAAAAGGCTGAGAAAATATTAAGATAGTGCTAAGATGATGGCAAAAATTAATATCCAGATATTAACTATTCTCTTGAATGTTAATAACAGGGGAATCAACCTTGACAGTAATAAGTATAACGTTACCGTTGGATCTTCTCAACCAGTTTGACGAATTTATGAAGTCAAGAGGATACTTCAGCAGATCAGAAGCTTTCCGAGACGCCATAAGAAACCTCATCTCAGAAGCTGAAATTGCGAAATTTTCTTCAGGAAACGTGGCTGCCACTGTAATGACAACATGTGATTATGCACGTAAGGATGTTGACTTAAAGATATCAGAGTTGCGACATGAATTTGATGACGTAGTCATCGAAAACGTTCACAGACACATAAATGGAAAATACTGCGTAGAAATATTCGTCGCTGAAGGAAACAACGATAGAATACTTAACTTAATTAACCGACTAAGAGGCATGCATGGGATCCAACAAGTACGAGCAATGTTCATGCCACTATAACAATACGCCTTCTACTAAAGAAAAGAAGGATTATGGCTGGAACTGCTGGTAAACCGGGTGATCCTTGAACCGCAATGTAGTTTCAGATTTCTCTTGGGTTCCGCTTGGCAACCGCATGCAAATTGAATAGACAACTGCGCCACCAGAAATTATTCTTACGCCATCTAACAGTTCGCCCTTAGTGACACCTGAAGCTGCAAACACTAGTTCTTTGCCTTTGGCAAGTTCATCTTGGTTGTAAGTTTTATCCACATCAACCCCAGTTTTCTTTAAACGTTCTAAGCGTTTTGGGTCATCTTTTTTGTCCCGCCAAACGTTGGCGAGCATGGTTCCGCCGAGAATCTTTACTGCTGTTGCGGCTATGGTGGCTTCAGGTCCTGCGCCAGCGCCAATCAGCAAGTCGACTCCGCTGTTCGGTTGGCAGCTGACTACTGCGGCTGCGATGTCTCCGTCTGGGATGAGTAAAATTCGTACTCCGAGTTTTCTGAGTTGGGCGAGGATTTCGTTGTGGCGGTCGCGTTCCAGCATGATGACAGTGAAGTTAGGTAGGGAGAGCTTTTTTTCATGGGCTACATTGTGCACAATTTCTTCAATGGACATGTCTAGGGATATTTTGCCTATTGAATGGTAGTCTGTGGCAATTTTAAAGTAGTAGCCGTCATCGGGCAAAACTTGGAAGCATCCTGGTGGCGCACATGCCAATGCGGCTATGGCGTCTTTTCTGCCTTTGCTGGCGGCTGTGGTTCCGTCAACTGGATCAATAATGAACTCTACTTTGGGTCCTCCGCCTGTTCCGACTTTTTCGCGGTGTTCAAATGATGGCGCGTGGTCTTTTGGTCCTTCGCAGCAGATTACTTCGCCTTCTACATCTGTTTGGGCAAGGACTGCTCTTGAATATTCAATGGCTTTTGCATCGATTAAGTCACAGTCGCCTTGACCAACATGCAAAGCAGCGCCTATTGCTGCTGCGACTGTTATTCTTGTTAATGATGGGGCTAATGATCTAAGAGAAACCATTGTTTATTCCTCATTCAACACAATTAAGAAATATCTTGTTAACAAATAATATATATTTTACCATTATCGCTCTTACAAGAACGCTTTTTCAATCCGCCGCTATCAAATCTTTTGAAGTTAAGTTTCTGTAATTGCATAAATTAAACATTTAAGCTTAGACTCGCCCATGGCGTCAATCTGTCAGTAGAAGCAAGGAATATACTCTCTAACCCTAAACTTAACACCCAAACCATCAGCCACAGCCTCAGCTTTTGCTATGTCTACTTCGGGCATTCTTACCGCTGTAACCTCAACTTCGAGCACAGGCTTGGCTTTTCTTATGAAATCAATCACTGCTTCGTAGGCATCAGCGAAAGTTGGCTTGCAAATTTCCATGTAGGTTTCCCTGTCGCCAGCGTTTAAGCTGACGCTTACTGCATCAACGCCAGCAGCCTTTAACTCAGCCGCCACATCCCTGCCCCTATTACGAACGTAACCATGTCCGTTCGTGTTAACTCGGATTCTCAGTGGCCTGCCATAATGCTGCCTTGCCCACCGCGCAATCTCCAACAAAACATCCAACCTCTCCGTTGGCTCGCCAAAACCACAGAAAACCAATTCATTCCAACTTCTCATGTTCAAAACCTCGCCAAGCTCACCCGTGATTTGGGCAATGCTCGGCTCCTCAGCTAGTTTAAGGTTGAAGCCGCCGACGCCGCGCTTGTAGCGTTTGAGGCAGAAAAAGCAGCAGTTTGAGCACTGATTAGTTATGTTTAGGTAAAGCTTGTTGTCTAGCCAGTAGACGGTTTTGGATTTTTCGCTTTTATCCATGCTCTTCACGGGTGTCTGGTTTGAAAGTAAAATGTTATGTAACGTTTAACTTAATCGGGGGGTCGGCGGTAGTCAAAAGTACTTGGAAAATAGGGTGAATTTGGATTAGGCTGCTTGAGCTTTGTCGAGAGCCCCAAAATCGCTTTCAATCATATCGTCAATCTTTTTCACTTGAGCGTCATCGCTAGGATCGCAGCTCTTATACTCGCCTTCAAGATATTCCACCTGTCTTTTTAACGTCCCGCTATCAGTAACGTAAGCTATCAAAGTATCCTTCCAACTTGTCGTCTGGGCTACTACACTTGTGGTTCCCAAGCCGACTGAACCAACAAGACTCGCTAAATTTGAGAAAACAATCGCCAAAATTAGAAAGACAAATGTTGCAGTTATGAAAACCAAGTTTATAATTGCCTTGTCGCGAGTTTCTTTAAGTTTAGAATCAACGGCATTTTTGTATGAGTTTAATTTCTGCCCTAACAATTCGTATTTTGATGGTGGCGCTGCGGTTTTTAATAAATGTGGAACAATTGCGTGAGCCTTTATCGCAATTAAAATTTTCGCTGCTAAAGTTGAGTTCACTTTTGTTAGGTCGGGCTTTTCCTCTGGCTTTTTTTGCATGAGTAACTCTCAATTTTTATATCATTTGCTTTTGTTTATAACATTTTTCTTGCGCTTTAAACGCTAAGCTGTTACCCTAGTGGACGTGTAATCGCCAAAAACAGTTCCTGATTGCCTTTTACTCGTAGGAAAAACCGCTTGCAACGATAGAACGAGTGTTTTTATCCGCCTGTCATGAGCGACATTAATATTATGTTGTCGCCGTCTTTTAGCGGTGTGTTAACGCCTTTTAATTGGTCCATTAAGACGCCGTTAACCATTGCTACAAAGGTTGATTTCATTTCTTTCCGGTCTGGGTCGTAAACTTCTTGGGTGAACGGTTTCCCATATTTCTCAGCGACTTTGTATAGCACATCTGATAGCAGGGTAGCTTCTTTTAGGTCGAATTCGTCTTGGCTTGTTTTTGTAAAGCTTTTAACCAAGCTGATATAGTGAACTTTTATCCTCATTTTTCAATCCGGTGCCGAGTTGTAGATACAAAGGAATTAAGCGGGGGTATCTGATATCTTTTTTCTCTATTCAAATGAAGCTTTAACCTGCAATAGCCAAGAAAACCGTTATGACTGTTTGTACATGACGGCAAGCAGAAGACTCCATTTTAGCCGTGAATTTCCAAATTAGAAACCCATTAAGTTAATATACTTTTCAACTGACTAATAACTTTAAAAATAATGGAGGAACAATGTTTGCTTGGTTACGCAGGAAGAGTTTTACGCGTTGACTTAACCACAGGCAAAACTCGCCTTGAAAAACTAGACGAGGAAACTGCCAAAAAATACGTTGGCGGCATAGGATTAGGCATGAAACTATGGCTAGCCAATTCAAAAGCAGGCGTTGACGCATTCAACCCTGACAATCCACTAGTTTTAGCAGTCGGTCCAGTTTCAGGAACAATGTTTCCAACAGGCGGAAACGGGCATGCATTCATATCAAAATCACCAGCCACCAACGGTGTCGGGGAAGCAGTAAGCCACGGCACTTTTGGCGCAGAAATAAAAAGAGCTGGATATGACGCGGTTATTTTAACTGGGAAAGCTGAAAGACCTGTTTACTTATGGATCGATGATGATTCAGTCCAATTACTTGACGCCGAACAAATCTGGGGCAAATCACCATCTGAAACCGAAGACGCAATTAAAGATGAAATTGGCGATTACTACGTACGTGTAGCATCTATAGGTTTAGCTGGTGAAAAACTATCAAAAATAGCTAGCATAATTAACGAGAAAACTCGTGCTGCTGGAAGAACAGGATTAGGCGCAGTTATGGGCTCCAAGAACCTTAAAGCAATCGCTGTTCGAGGAACCCGCGACATTATTGTCGCCAAGCCTGACGAATTCATGGAAATGGTGAAAGAATTCCATGAAAGAATGAAGGGACCTGCAGCTCAGAAATACCGAACTTTAGGGTCAGCCGAAAACGTCATGATTCAAAACGCTTTGTACTGCATGCCCACACGCAACTATAATAATGCTCATTTTGAGAACGCTGTAAAAGTAAGCGGCGAAACTTTAAACGAGCGGTACATCGCAAAAATAATCGCTTGCAACTCGTGCGCCATGCGGTGCGAACATGAAGCTGTGGTTCGCGACGGACCCTACAAGGGAACTATGGCACGAATGGAATATGACAATTTGTGGGCGCTTGGACCAAACTGTGGTGTAGATAGACTTGATGCGATAATAAAAGCTGCTGAACTCTGCAACTACTATGGTCTTGACGCGCAAAGCACAGGTGTAACCGTAAGTTTCGTAATGGACTGCCATGAAACGGGCATCCTCTCCCATGAGAATCTTGGTGGGATTGACGCTCACTTTGGTAACGCAGAAGCGCTCCTGCAACTTATAGAGAAGATGGGCAAACGGGAAGGAATCGGCGATGTTCTCGCTGACGGTGTAAAAGTAGCTGCAGAAAAAATCGGCAAAGGCTCCGATAAGCTTGCTCAAAACATTAAGGGCTTGGAAGTCACAGGCTATGATTTACGATGCCTCAAAACTGCCGCTTTAGGCTTTGCAGTCTCGTTCCGAGGAGCAGACCATAACCGAAGCGGCGCTTACGCGTTTGACATGACGGGTAAAGTTGATCGTTTGAAAGCTGAAAAGGGTCGCGGTAAACTTGTCAAAGATTCAGAAGATGTTTACGCGTTGCTTGATTCACTCATCGTCTGCAAGAATGCCAAAGGTACCTTCTATAAGGAACTAGCTGATATGGCAAAGCTCTACACTTTAGTAACGGGCTACGAGATGACGTCTGAAGAACTCAGCCTTGCCGGCCAAAGGATAAACACTCTTGCACGGCTAATTAACGTTAGAGAAGGATTAAGCCGCAAGGATGACACGTTGCCATGGAAAGTTATGAACAAGCCAATCCCTGACGATGGACCAGCAAAAGGCGCCATGATAACCCAAGATGAACTTGACTTGTTGCTGGATGATTATTATCAATCACGCGGTTGGACAGCAGACGGTATACCTACAAAATCTCAACTAGACAAACTGGGAATGGAAGACTTATTCAACATAATAGAAGGGAAAGGGGCATAAAAAATGGTAAAGATTCATGATAGAAAATTTGTTTCAGTTGACCCAGAAAAATGCGTGGGCTGCCAAGTCTGCGAGTACGCTTGCTCATTCACGAAGGAGAAAGCCTTCAACCCGCTTAAGTCACGCATCCGTGTTGTGCGCGTTAACCAGTTAGCCAACATGTCGGTTACATGCAGACTCTGCGAAGATCCAGCTTGCGTAGCAGCTTGCCCAAGAGACGCGCTTACTCAGTCAGAAGAAACAGGAACAATAATCCTCGACAAAGACAAATGCAACGGTTGCGGCTGGTGCATCGAAGCATGCGACTACGGCGCCATAATGCTGCATCCTGAAACCAAAGTAGTCTACGTTTGCGACCTATGCAAAGAAAAAGCCGACGGCCCACAATGCATCAAATGGTGCCCTGAAGAAGCATTAACACTAGTCACAAGCGACGTGCTGGCGCAGAAAGCAAGAATCAGCGCAATCAAGAAACTCTTCCAAGAGCCAGAAGAGAAAGAAATCAAGTAGCAAAAAGGGCAAAAACTCTTCCGCTCAATTTTTTGTTTCTATTCTGTCTAACTATAAGTTAAAAAAAAGGTAAGTGTTAAAAACTGTTCTTAGACAACAATGTACTTTACATGCCTTCAGCATGTTCTTCCATGCAATGCGCTTCATAGTCCTCTTTTGTATCGTACTCTTCATTGTCCTTGGGGCATTTGTATTTGCCTTCACCCGTCCTTTTCGGCTTAGGCATATTAGATTTTTCAGATTCCAAAACCAACACCTCCATTCAATTACAGAAAAAGCAAGTTTCTAGTCGAAGTATAATTCTTAAAGCTATGTGACTGTAACAACCCAACCATAAAATAATTTCACGAGGCAAGCAAGCGCGCGCTTAAAAAAAATACGAGGCCCCAACTCAAAAATAAACATTAAGGATTTCAGGGACAAACCAGCGCGCATTGAGAATGCAGACCATGTGAAAATGGCAAAGCTAGTCAAGCTTGTTGGAATGCTCTTGCAGACGAAGGTTTACCTGTTCTGGGGTAAACCTGAAGGTGTGGTGTGACGATGACAATCGCAAGGACTAAGCCAGCATAATCTCCAAAAATTTTAGGGTTTCTTTTGCCTCTCCATTTCCCATGAGAATCTTGGCGAGTAAGCCCGCTTCTTTATGCGAAAAAAAGAGAAAAATAGAGAAGTAAATGTACCTATACCGAGGTTTTACTTTTTCTTTGCTGGGGCTTTCTTTTCTTCTTTCTTAACTGGTTTCTTGGTCACTAATATAACCTCGGGATTCTACATATATCAGTAATTTGTATTTATAATTTGTTACAGCCCGCGCTGTATTTGAGAATCTTTACTCGAAATCGCAAGGATTAAGTCAGTATAGTCTAAAAGTTTCAGGTTTTCGTTTGCTTGTCCATTATCGAAAAAGTACCAGTAAGGTTCAAACTAAAGGATTTCATTAGCTATTATTTTTTTCACTCGTTTGAATTCGTAGGCGGTTACGACCTGCTTAGGATTCCACGATCTGGTTATTTCCGTCCATATTTGCTTAAACTCTTCGAGGTTACTGTAGCCTTCTTTCTGCACCTCCGCTTCGCTTATGTCGCCTAGTCTTTGCTTAAACTTGCGCGTGATTAGTATGTGGCCTTTGGGCTTTTCGAACCATCTGTCGCGGATAGCGTAGCAGCGGCCTACGACAGGGTGCAGAACGGCACCTTCAAAAGCTTGGCAAGCCAGGCGTTCATCAGGTAGCTTCTATTCGGACAACAGAGAGGACAAGGCGTCTTAGCGGATGCTTCGTCTCAAAAACTGGAAAAACTCCTTCAAGAAGATTTACAAGCGAGAAAAATTCAAGAAAACCCTAATTACCCCCTGTATTGACATCTCTTGAAGGTGAAGCAAACCCTCAAAAAGCTGATTAGAAACCCCCTTGTTTATAATGGCAAGTTTGATGCTGACGGTAATTTAGAGGAAAAAGCGATAACAAAGGTTAAATACAGTTTTAAAAAGAAAAAGAGACTACGGAGAAGTCGTTATGACTGAATTAGAAATAGCTGTAGCTCCCATGCACAGATTATGTAAGAAAGCTGGCGCTGACAGGGTAAGTGAAGCAGCAGCAAAGGAACTTGCAAAGGCACTTGAAGAAATCGGCGTTAAAATTGCTAAAGAAGCACTGGATTTTGCGATGCATGCTGGAAGAAAAACCATCAAAGCGGAAGATATAGAGATCGCCGCTAGAAAAGTCATGGGAAAATAATCAGTTAGCTTCCCTTCTCTCTTTTTTGTCGAAGCTCAATGCGACAGGATTGAAGTTGCAGGAAGCGTAAGAAGACTTATTTCGGCTTTATCAAAATCGCGTAAAAGGTACATTTCAGGGTCTTGCCTCTCCATGATGTTAAAGCGCGGGTTAAGTGTCTCCTTTTGGATGATGAGGCGATGAGTGGTTAACCAGCCTACACCATTTGTTAGCTTGAAGGATAAGTTTGTCTTTTCTCTTGGAAAGCCGTCAAATTTCATAATGCTTTTTAGTGGTTTAGTACCATTTTGATTTTTGAATATCAAAATAAATAAGTCTTCCAAGACCCATTTAGGTGTCTGGATGATGTGAGGCGACGGCTTCGAGCCCTAAGCTGTGAGAAATCGTCAATCAACGCTGACTTCAATTTTATAGGCAAAGATGTTAAGCTAACAAATTTGCATACAATTCTACATGTAATTTCACCAATTCTACATGCAAAGTGCGCAACTTAATTCTATGTTGAACTATGTTGAATCATATTTGGAGCCTATTAGGATCATCTAGTAGACTAGGGGGTAGGCTGTTGCACACACACAAATACCCTATCTAAGCCGAAATCTCACACCAAGTTAACAGAACCCTTCTTTGCCAAGCGAGGTTTCTGCAAGTTCGCAAAAGAAACTTTTGCTGGGAGCAAGGAGCTCTTACTGGCGCCCAGCCTCAAAACTGTTCGTCTCGTTAGCAAAGGCGAGTTTTCAGAGCAGAGAGGACAAGCCGAGGATTCCGCCCGCTACAATCATGATTGATGCTATAACGAAGGCTGCTATTTCATATTTGTTGTAGTGGTATCCGTTCATCACTTTTTTATCCGAGACAAGTTTCCCCAGAAAGTACAAAGACGGTATGATCACTATCGGATAGATAACCATTAGACTTAGCATGAGTTGGATGTAACCTGTTATTGTGGCTACAAGGATTATAGCTGGAAGACTTTCCAGCATGTACACTGTCACGAAAGAGGTTTGTGATGTTTTGCCTGTTGCTTCGAGGACCCCCCAAGCTGAGCCAAGGGATATAACGATAAGTGCAAGAAAGCCCGCGAAGAGAAACAACGCTCCCATAATGGGCATTGCATACGGTCCAAAGAATGACAGCACTTTTGACAGGGCTAACGCACTGATCACGCTGCCTCCGTTGGAAAGACGTATTCCTGGAAAAATCAGTATGACCATTAGAACTTCTGATACTATAGCTCCGAGGAGCGTTTCGATGCGTTCGTTCTTAAGGTCCTTTGGCTGTTTCTTTCTGCGGGCATCGGCGCCAGAATGATAGTAGAGCATCCATGGCATGATTACTGCGCCTACGCTGGCTGCGAGAAGGAAGTCAAAGGATGGTTTAGTGTATGGCTGAAATGGGGAGAGTCCTACCGAAATGAATTCTTTTAGATTGACGGGAAATATGAAGGCAGATGCTACTATAGCTGCAACTAACATGAAGCTTAAGGGTATGAGCACCATCTCTGCTTTACGGTACTGCTTGCCAACCACTACAGCTGTATGGATCAAGAAAATTAGTATAAGTCCAAGAATGATAGGAAAGCCAAGTAAGTAAAGGCCAATGGCCATGCCCGCGTATTCGGCTAGGTACTCGAGGAAATCGCTTATGCCCATGGGGACAGCTGCAAGTATTGCCTTGCGGCTTCCGAATTGTTTTCTGGTTGCCTCTCCTAGTCCAAGCCCTGCGCACGTTCCTAGTCTACCCGCCGCATCTTGGATAATGAAGAGGGGAAAGATCAATAAAAGAAGAATGAATGCCATTCTGTAGCCGTAGCTTGCGCCGGATTGTAGTGCGGTGATAATTGAGGCTATGTCTATGTCTGCTATCATTACGATCCAGGCTGGACCGAAGTTTCTAAGCCAGTCGCCTACTTTGAAATTCATGTTGACGCCTCTTTAAAGTCGCAGGTCAAATCGCGCACACTTAGGTCAACCTAAGTAACACACATGCTATATTAACTTTTAGGCACACCTAAATCATTTCCCCCATACACAACAAACGCTCAGACTTCAAAACTTATATCCAAAATCAACAATTAACTAATGAGAACACAACTCATGCCAACCTCCGAAAGCGTTGAAGAATACCTAGAAGCACTTTGGATATCGGAAGAAAGAGGCGAAAAATTAGCGCACCTCACGTGGGTGGCAGATCACCTAGGAATAGCAGCGCCAAGCGCCTTAGAAATGCTTAAGAAATTAGAAAAAGAAGGCTACGTAATTTACAGGGCAAGACAGGGCATCGAACTTACTAAGAAGGGAAGAAAAATAGCCAAAAGAATTATCCGCGCCCACAGACTGACTGAAGTATTGATGAAAGAAACGCTCAAGACAGACATCCAAGAAGAAAGCGTTTGCGGCATGGAACACCACATGGATGAAGCATTCATGGATGCCTTATGCACACAACTTAACCATCCAAGAAAATGCCCCCATGGACACGCTATCCCAAAAGGCAAATGTTGCCCATAAACCCCAGTTAACAGAAAATTGCTAAACTTAGAAAATCATTCCTTCCGATGATACAAACTGAAAGAACAACATTGCATTTGTTCCCAGCTTACACATGCCCCTTTCTTATTATCCATCCTAAAAAAGCCAAAAGACGCATAAACCAAAAAGAAGAAGCAACCGCACTAAAAAATGCAGTCCTTAACCAAAAATTGCTCGCTACCTGTATAGACAGATTATATAAATGAAAGTTCTGCCTAACCGCCTATGCACGCTAAAGAACTTAACTTAACGATTTTCTCATAAGAAGGAACGAAAAATCCAAAGTAGCCCGGGATAGGTTCTTCAAACTCTCGTTCAAACATTTTTCAAGTACTACCAATTTGCGATTGAAATAGCTTAATTGCAATTGAAATGGCAACGTTTTTCTCGCTTTTTGATGGTTTACCCGAGAGTTCGACAATTTTCAGAGGTCATGTTTTGCACATGTTATGGCTACCCAAAAGCCTAGGCGTCCTAGACATGCTATTTTCAGAATACTCACTACGGCAGCCTTTATTTATGAAAATACGCCTATTGTGGGCCGCTGGGACTTTACCCAACTCTCTTTCCAGAGGAGATCTAACTTTGAAAGATACTTAAATTAGAATTAGGCGACAACCCCGCGCACCTCTAAGAACTTAAATATACAAATACAGTTCAATACTGTTAGGGTGACCTCGCAATGAAAAAACCTGAGCGAATGCTTGTCTTTCTCATTCCCCTATTTCTAATCTTATTTTCGTTTTGCGCTATGCCACCGAACTTGATCTTCGCCAGTTCTTCCCCAGATGACTGGCCAATGTTTCATCATGATCTAACTCATACAGGCTACTCAACCAGCACTGCTCAAGCAGCTTCTGCCACTCCCATTTGGAATTACACGACGAAAAGTGTTATCTGGGCTTCTCCCGCAGTTGCCAATGGCTATGTCTACATAACCTCCGACGATGGCAACATTTATTGTCTTGATGCTTCAAGCGGCACAAAAGTATGGAACTACACAACCCAGGGACCCATAGGCTCTTCTCCCGCAGTTGACGGTGGATACGTTTACGTAGGTTCTTATGACCACAATATTTATTGCCTTAACGCTTCCACCGGCGCTAAAGTATGGAATTTCACAACCAGAAATACTGTGGAGTCTTCTCCCGCAGTTGCCGGTGGCTATGTCTACGTGGGGTCTTGGGATGGCAATGTTTATTGTCTTGATGCTTTAACCGGGGCAAAAGTTTGGAGCTATACAACTGGGGGTCTTGTCGAGTCTTCTCCCGCAGTTGCTGATGGCTATATCTATGTAGGGTCAACATACAACAATGTTTATTGTCTTGATGCTTCAACTGGCGCAAAAGTTTGGAGCTATACAACTGGAGGTATCGTGGAGTCTTCTCCTGCAGTTGCTAATGGTTACATCTATGTAGGATCCGAAGATGGTAACGTTTATTGTCTTAACGCTTCAACTGGCACAAAAGTATGGAATTACACAACCGGAGGGATAGGAGAGTCTTCTCCTGCAGTTGCTAATGGTTACATCTACATAGGATCTGAAGGCAATAATAGTGTTTATTGTCTTGATGCTTCAACTGGCGCAAAAATATGGAACTATACAACTGGAGGTACCGTGGAGTCTTCTCCTGCAGTTGCAGGCGGCTATGTCTACATAGGATCGTGGGACCACAATGTATACTGCTTTGACGCAACCACAGGTGTAAAAATATGGAACTACACAACTGGAGCGGCTGTAAGTTCTTCTCCTGCTATAGCTGGTGGCTATGTCTACGTAGGATCTTGGGATCATAGTGTGTACGCTTTCGGCATCCCATCTGCTATAACTACTGCGCCTTCGCCTGCTGTGATCGTGTTAGCTGTCTCTGTGATCCTTGTTGTGTCTTTGGTCTTGGTTATAGTAGCAAAAAGGCGGATGGTTAAGAAAAACCGATGAAGCGCTGAAGCAAGCAATAGTCAAAGAACCCCAAAAAAAACCAAACGGTATACAAGAGCTTATGCAGTAGTAGCCTGGGAGTTATCGTTTCCGGACTGTAATTTCTACCGAAATCTTCCCTTTTTTCGACCGATGCGGGGTCGCTGTGATTTGAACCACGCCCCAAGTGGTGATGTCAACTGAGTTTATAACATTTTTTCTAAATATATTTCAAGCGCTCCAAGACCCATTTAAGTGTCGGGATGATGTGAGGCGACGGCTTCGAGCCCTAAGCTGTGAGAAATCGTCAATCAACGCTTACTTCAATTTTGTAAGCAAGGATGTTAAGTTAACAAATTTACACGCAATTCTACATGTAATTTCACCAATTCTGCATGAAAAGTGCGCAACTTAATTCTATGTTGAACTATGTTGAATCATATTTGGCGTCTATTAGGATCATCTAGTAGACCGAGGAGGTAGCTTGTGCACACACACAAATACCCTATCTAAGCCGAAATCTCACGCCAGGTTAACAGAACCGTTGTAGCAACCTATCCCACGAAAATTAACATGGAGAACAAATTCCACGCCAAGTTACCAGAACCAGTAAAAGGAATGCTTAGCTGAACCTCAAACGGCGTTGAGTTAATAAAAATCACTATTGTTCATTATCAATTTTCAAATCAGCAAACCGCTCGATAATCCACTCTTTAATTTCATCCCTTGTATGACGGAAGGCCACAATCTTTTCTTCTTCGCTTCCCTCTACTTCGGAAGGGTCATCAAAAGGGTGCTGGAAATAATGTTTTGCTCCAGGCAATCTTGAGCTAATCAACTCAGGTCTGCCCATAACTATCGGTGAAGAGCAAATTGCACAATTTATCTTTGAACTGCTGTGGCAAACTGATACAACCAAGTCGATATCGGCTTCTTTGAAATTTTCGAGGCTCTTAGAATATTGCCTAGAAATATCTATCCCTATCTCATCCATAACCTTAATGGCCAATGGATTCACCTGCGTAGGATTCGTTCCAGCACTAAAAACCTCATACTCATTACCATAAAAGTGTCTAAGCAACCCTTCAGCCATCTGAGATCGAGCTGAATTATGAGTACACAAAAACAAGATTTTGGTTTTAGCCATTAGACTCATCCCAAAAGATTCTTTTTGAAATATAAAAACATCATCGATATATTCTCTATAGCAATAGTTGTTTCACCTTTTCAAGCAGTCCAGAAAGAAAAAACTTCTAACTTCTCTTTCTCAAACTGCTTCTTCAAAATGACCTTAACTTCGTCTTCATCCAAATTAAAAATGCCCTTTTTATCTTTGTGCAAGGGAATTCCTGTTTCTCTCAGCCTTTCGCCTTTGGGAAAGTCAAGAAAGATATAGTAGCGCCTGTCATGAAGCATTATAATTCTTAGCGTTGTTAGTTCCTTATTGGGGGAAAAACCGTTTTGCTCAAGAATGTACACTATTGAGCCTGGTTTCTTTTCGCTGACTAAGCGTTTGAATTCTTCCCAGCTTTTAATCCTTATATGGCCCTCGTTCATGAGCTTGACCTTTTTCATACTGTTTACTGCTCGTTTGGGATCTTCTCATTTCTCGAATTAGCTCTCTTGTCTCTTTTTTCGATGGATGTGTTATCGCGCCAGCGGGGCATATCACATCGCATCCATTGCATAAAACAACACAATTGTAAGGATTTTTGACTATAGGTATCTTTTTTCCTTCTTTTTCTTCAAATGCGTAGGTACCAAGCTTGCAATATTCACCGCATTTTCCACAGCTAGCACATTTTTCATAATCAATCGTTGGGTACCAGGGTATTTTGCTTCGGGGAATTCCGTGCCAAGTTTCTTCAGACATCTTTTTTGCCGCCTTACATGCTTGTTATATAAACTCACATCCATAGCAACTTTTAAATATTGTTATTGACTCTAAAGTAAGTCATGTCCGCAAAAGTGGAAAATCAGAAGGAAAATCAGAATCGTTTCAAATCAATAGTTTTCCATGCTCTCTCCGATCCAATCAGACTGGAAATACTTTCATTTTTGCGCGATGGCGAAAAGTGTGTATGCGAAATTGTTCCGCATTTAAACCTCATTCAACCGGTAGTTTCGCGTCACTTAAAAATCCTCAAAGACGCCGGATTAGTAAGGTGCAGAAAGGATGGAACCAAACGAATGTACTCGATTGTTGACCAAAGAATTTACGATGTTACCGATGACTTAACGTCAGAACTTGTGGATGCTCTTACGAAAGAGGTTTTTGAGTATATGACATGCAGCTAGAAGGAGATGGACGATTTGGAGACAGATAAAAAGTTCTGAAAACTGCCCAAAAGGATTGCGGTGGATGCTCCACTTGCGCATCTGATCTTAAAGCGGAAAACCTACGTGCGCAGTTTAAAGATGCGATTAAAAAAGGAGGATTGATTTTATGAAAGAAGAAAAAATTAAAAAACTCGTTAGAAACCGATACGCCAAAGTCGCCAAAACCAGCGGCTCTTGCTGCGCATCGCCTATTAGCTGTTGCTCAGGTCCAACCAGCAAGGAAGTAAGCAGCATGATAGGCTACAGTGAAGATGAGATGACTGCCGTTCCTGAGGGGGCAAATCTGGGTCTTGGCTGTGGCAATCCAACTGCTATGGCGTCGCTAAAAGAAGGCGAGACGGTTCTTGACATAGGTTCAGGGGCAGGATTTGACTGTTTCTTGGCCGCCAACAAAGTGGGCAAGAAAGGCAAAGTAATAGGAGTAGACATGACTCCTGAAATGATCGATAAGGCAAGAGCGAACGCGAGAAAAGGAAAATACACAAACGTCGAGTTCAGACTTGGAGAAATCGAGAACCTGCCGGCCGCAGATAACTCGGTCGATGTCATAATCTCAAACTGCGTAATCAATCTCTCGCCAAACAAGAAGCGAGTTTTTGAAGAAGCCTTCAGAGTTCTATCCCCTAAGGGGCGATTGATGGTTTCGGACATTGTTCTCTTGAGGGAGCTGCCTGAATCCATACGCAAAAACGTTGAAGCTTACGCAGGATGCATCTCAGGAGCAGAAATAAAAGACAAATATATTGAACTGATACGAAAAGCTGGCTTCCAAGAAGTAAGAATAATTGAAGAAAAGACGTATCCGCTCGAATACATCATTAGCGAATCCGCAACCCAAGAAATCGTCAAAAGTTTAGATATGTCGCTCGAAGAAGTAAAAGAAGCGGCAAACTCGGTGGTAAGCGTAAAAGTATCTGCAGTGAAAACAAACTAGCCGCTGGCATCCGCGGCTATTCATGCACCGGGTAAATCTCGGTGCTAACCCCAATTTTGTGGAGATGCGAACCTGAATGAGACTGTGTGAAAACTAATTTTAATTTTATAAAATTGCTAAGTTTATGGCGAAGTGGTAGGGCTTAGGGACGTGTTTTCGACATATAAGACGCAATTTCCAAAACTAAACTTGAGTTTTCACACGGTCTGGAATTGGTTTGGGTCTCTATGGGCTCACCCCCAGAAGCTGGGTAGGTTTTCAATGATTACCCGAGAGTTTGAAAGTCGAACTGACCAGGGTTTAACGTAGCCCGGGAGAGATTCGAACTCTCGTCGGCGGGTCCAAAGCCCGCTATGCTTGACCACTACACCACCGGGCTGCAAGTCTTCTTTTTTGTTAACGCTAGAGTTTTAGGACATTTTTTATCCTAATAAGCGTTCTTCATGAGAGATGGGGGTTGGCACTTTGTTTTTCATTAACATTTTTTTTATGCTAATCTCCATCAGCCAGATGTCGATAGTGCATAAATTTGTTAAATAAAGTGTGCAATAGCTTTATTAAGACCACAAAGCTTAAATACAACTAACATTCCATTCCTTAGTTTGCGCGGGCCGAATGTACTGTTTTCTAGCCAGATTGGCCTATAGTGACGGTTCTACGCATGTTGAAAAGGAGTCAAAAAAATGAGCAAAAAAGAAACTAAAACACAAACGCGCTTGTCTGACAAGTGCGCAGAGTGCGGTAGCGAAAACCTAGTTCACGATTACGACACCGGAGAAACCGTGTGCGGCGACTGCGGCTTAGTCCTGTACGAACAAATGATGGATAAAGGACCAGAATGGCGCGCATTTACCCAAGAGGAGAAAGCGTCAAGAAGCCGAGTTGGAGTCCCCACATCCTACTCTGTTCATGACAAAGGCTTATCCACAGCCATTAGCCAAGTCGACCGAGATGCCTTTGGAAGAAAACTGCCCCTATCCACAAGGCTGCAAATGTGGCGCCTTAGGAAATGGCAAATACGCAGCCGAGTGCACTCATCCGTCGACCGAAACCTAGCTCAAGCCATGGCAGAACTTGATCGTCTCTCCGACAAAGTCTACATTCCACCACCAATCAAAGAAAAAGCCGCTGTAATTTACCGAAAAGCCTTAGACAAAGGCCTTGTTCGAGGAAGATCAATCGCCGCTATCGCTGCTGCCGCGCTTTATGCTGCTTGCCGCGGAAGCGGAACACCACGTACACTGCGGGAAATAGCTGAAGCTAGTCTCGTCGATAAGAAAGACGTCGCAAGATGCTACAGACTATTGCTGCGTGAGCTTGATGTTCGCATGCCTATCGCTAACCCACTCACTTACGTGTCTAAAATTGCAGAGAAAACTGGAATTTCAGGCAAGACCCAGGGTGCAGCCATCCAAATTCTCAGAGACGCAAGACGCAAACGTGCTGCTGCTGGAAAAGACCCGATGGGTTTAGCTGCTGCTGCCCTCTACATTGCTTGCTTGCAGAACAACGAGAAAAAGACTCAAAAAGACATCGCTGAAGCTGCTGGCGTAACTGAAGTAACCGTACGCAACCGCTACAAGACACTTAAGAAACAATTGAATCTTGAGTTGCCCGATTAAACCCTTTTTCTTTCAATCAAGCATCAGTTTCTTCTTTTTCTTCTTCAAGCTCCATAACTACGGCTCCAATGTAACCACAGTCTTCACAGTAATATTGTTCACCCGTTAACCAAACAGCTAGACTGCTTGTCAGCTTTAACTTTGGGCTACAACATCTCGGACAATAAATCTGCGTTCGTTTTCGATGCTTGATCGATTTGAATACTTCGCGAATGCCGTCTACTTTTTTCGTCAATTTGCACCACTGCTCCGACTTTGCGCTTTATTGGACTTCGATGTTTTCTGCGGGGTAACCCATTTTGATTAAGAAGTCGCGTATTCTGTCTCGGTGGTCTCCTTGCAACATGATTTGCCCGTTTTTGCTGGTTCCGCCGCATGCACAATATGTTTTTAGTTTTTGCGCAACACTTGGCAAGTTTATGTTTTTATCGTCCATACCATCAACTATAGTGGTTGGTCTGCCAAATTTTCTAGTTTCAAGCCTAATGCGAATTCTCTGTTGCTCTTTCTCTATTTCTCCACAAACGCATAAGTCCTTTGGAAGCCCGCATGTTGAACAAACTTCAGCCATGACACTCAACAGTGAATTAGCATCTGCAATATATAAAAGTTTCAAATTGAAAGCAGTTTTATTCTTAGTTGCTATGGTTTTTAGAATATTTTTATCGCTATGGTTGTGAGGAATTTTCAAGTATTAATTGCTAATTGCTGCCACTCGTTCTGCTAATTCAGCGACTTGTTCTCTGAACTTGTCTCTCATGTTGTTGAAACGCATGGCTGCTGAAGGATGAATAACTTGCATGTATTCTATGCCCTCTAACCGTGGGGTATCTTTTGCCGATGCACCAAGCAGTACGATTATTTTTGGTTTGATAACGCTTATTTGTGTGTTTAAGTAGGGTAAGCATGCCGCTACCTCGTCGGGATAGGGTTTTCTGTTCTGTGGAGAAATATGCTTGACAATGTTGGTTATGAAGACGTCTTCACGTTTTATGCCATTCTCAGCTAGCACTTTAGTTAGGAATTTTCCTGCTCTCCCAACAAAAGGCCTGCCAGTTTCGTCCTCGTCAGCTCCCGGGTTCTGCCCTACCAGCATGACCTTAGCATTTAATGGTCCTTCGCCGGGTACACCATGTTTTGCTCCTTGCCAAAGCCTGCAATTTCTGCAACAGTAAATTTGCCAATTTAAATCTTCAAGCGCCAAAATAAGTCGCCTTGTTGTTGGGTTATGACAGTCACACAACCTTAAAAAAATCGCGCCCGTTAGTTTATAATTAAGTTCTTGCTTCTTTCTAATGGGAGCGAATAGGAATTTTAATGTTTTCGAAGGATGAAAAATGACTGAGGAAGAGTCCGTATCTGAATCACTTATCGGAATTGCTGTTCGTGTACTTTTAAGAGTTATTTTTGTTTTTGAACCTCTGGCGCCGACAGCCATAACTATATTGATGAATCAACAGCTGCACAGGTTCAAGGAAGCGGGCGCAATTGGAAATTACAAAACTAAAACTAAACGCTTAGGAAAGTTCCATTACCGTATTGAAGTTGATTTGGATTTAACTGGTATTCAGGCGATTCATCTTTTCGTTAACTTATTCCCCAAACAATTAAGCCGATTCAGGAGGTGGTTCCATGACTGAAATAGCAGAAAAGAAAGGCAAATTGAAAGTAACATTAGAGGTTGAAGTAAACGAGGAGTTGATGGATTTAGCTAAAGATGCGATGTCTAAGATGCCTATGAGGATGCAGGAAATGTGGAAGGGGCACGGCGGAGAAAAGAAAGAGTAAACGCTCCGAACTTGAAATGGCCGATCTTTTTCTTATTTTTTAAGAAAAACGTTTTTTCATCAATATCAATATAACTTTCTCATCTGCTCATCAAAAAAGCGAAAACCCTATGCTTTGCTTGCTTTATCCAGCACCTTCACTATCAAATCGTCGCGTATGCATTCTGCTTCTGCTTCAGCTTCCTTAGGATCCTTCACTTTTTGCTTGTGCTCCTCAACGTGGGCTTCAATCGCTTCGCTCATAAGCTTAACGTTGGGAAATAACAAAATTTCAGCCCCACAAGAACATTTAATTACAGGCAACCCAGCGTTACCATTTGGATTCTTCTTGGAAACATTAACATCCAACCAGCTTCAACCTTCCCAAAGAGCATTCCACGTACCATAGGTCGGATCTATAAAGGTTTATTTCTAAATCTGAATATTTTAATCCGGGAAATCTAGCATAAAATACAATATTCATAAAAAAACAAGTAAGCGATTTCATTTTTGGCTTGCTTCGCGCTAAGAATGATCGATTTTCTAAAACGCTTTTACTCTTTTTGTGTTTTAAAGAAAGATTTTATACCCAAACATGCACTGTTCTTTAAGGATGAACATGAAGTTTTTAATCATACAAAAAGTAAAACGTGAGGTTACCATCGAGAAATGGGCTAAACTGCTTCCACTGCAATTCAAGTACTTCGATAACTTGGAGAAAGAGAAGACGCTTGAAGTATACTATCACCTTATCGGGCAGCAGGGCAGCATGTTGATAGTGAACGTTGATTCAGACGAGAAACTCTCAAAAATCATAGGTCAAGACCCCTTGTTTTTTGAATGCGACCGCGAAATCTACCCGCTAACGACAAGGCAAACGCATGAGAAACAAATAAGAGTACTCCTTCAGCCATAACGTAGCGGTCTTCTATTATGGTCTGCCACGGCGGTTTCGCCCTTGACGAAGCAACTAGACGCTCATGGTATACTCCAGAGGCTATCCTGCAAGACTTACACTTGGGCATGACGTTCATAGACATAGGCTGCGGGGACGGCTTCTTCAGCATTTTAGCAGCCAAAAAGGTAGGTGGAAAAGGGAAAGTCTACGCCGTGGACTCAGACGCTTCAGCAATTGAAAAACTAAACTGCAAAGCCAAAACAGAAGGCTTGGAAAATATTATTGCCAAGATTGACGCGGCTGAAGAAACGGTTTTCTGCAGCAAATGCGCTGATTTTGTTTTCTATAGCATGGTGCTTCACGATTTCGCTGATCCAGCCAAAGTGCTACAAAACGCGAAACAGATGACAAAACCTACTGGTCTGCTAGTTGATTTGGATTGGAAAAAACAAGACATGCCTTTTGGACCGCCAGTCAAAATTAGATTCAGCGAAGAGCATGCATCAAGCTTAATCAAAAAGGCAGGCTTCCAAATTGAAGGCGTTAAAGATGTTGGAAGCTACCATTACGTTGTTACCGCAAAACCTTTGCCTTAGTAAAATCATGTTTGCTCAGCAGTAGCGTAAAGTTCCAGCAGGTCTCGTTTGAACAGTTCAGGCTGATCTCTGTATGCTGAATGAGAGGCTCCATTATAGACTAAAAGTTTAGCGTTAGGCAGTTTATCCGATAGGGTTCTCATTTCTTCCCCTGAAATGAAATTGTCTTGTGAACCCCAAATTATCTTAACTGGAAAATTAAACTTGCCATAAAGCTTCAATAAATCTTTGTCCAGTGCTCTGGCAGGCGCAATCAAAAGTAAGCCTTTTACTGGAAACCGAGTGGCATACCTTAATGCTATGTTTCCACCTATGCTGGCGCCGACAAGAACAGGCACCGCTGAACCGAACACATTCTTGACAGCCTCAGCCGCAACTACCACGTTAGCTTCGGGGTTTCTGGTTTTAGGTTGGCACTGGCTTCTCAAACCGTAAGGCATATCTAAAGCTAAAAACGGCACCCGCTTCTCAATTAATAGTTCTGTTACTCCAATGCGATGCCAAATATCTATTGTATAAGATAATCCATGCAGAAAAACAATCGGAACGCCTGGCGGAGCGAAGTATAAAGCCTGACATTTATGACCAGCGGCGGATAATGTTTTTTCCATAACTTCTACTAAGTTTTCGCTTCTTATAACATTTGACTGCTTACTAACGGATATGCGAAAAGAATAATAGCCCTCTAATGTTTCATTAATTGGTGATTTTTTGTCTGTTAAAGTTGGCGATAAAGCGCCAGATTTTACGCTTCCCTCGCAAATGGGGGACAATGTGACTCTTTCAGAATTCTTCGGCAAAAAGAACGTAGTCTTATACTTTTATCCCAAAGATGAAACAGCCGGCTGCACAAGGGAAGCATGCAGTTTCAGAGATAGCTACGAAGAACTAACAAATTTGGGTGCTGAAGTACTCGGCGTAAGTGGGCAAAGTGTGGAGTCCCATAAGTCTTTTGCAACTCATTATGGCTTACCCTTCATACTGCTAAGCGACGAAGATAACAAGATTCGCAAACTGTACGGTGTTCCCTCAACAATGGGCATACTTCCAGGACGAGTCACCTACATAATTGATAAGCAAGGTGTTGTCAGGCACATTTTCTCTTCCCAAACCCAAACTCAACGGCATGTTGAAGAAGCAAAAAACACGCTGAAGGATCTGGAAAAAGAGCAGCAAGTCACCGTTTAAGTGGAGAAGCCTTGCTAATTGCTGAATTTATACAATTCCCTTACACGAAAAATCGAGCCATGCAAACCAGCAGAAGACATGCAGGTTAAAATGTACACTTGCGGTCCATCGACATATCAGCAAGCGCACATTGGAAACTACCGCACTTTCCTCTTTGAAGACATACTTCAACGCTACATGGAATACTTGGGCTACCATGTTACGCGGCTAATTACCTTAACAGATGTTGAAGACAAAGCCATAGCAGAGGCAAAAAAAGAAAATCTCACCGTAGAAGAACTGACAAGAAAAAACGAAGACGTCTTCTTCCAAGATTTCAAGCTCCTAAAAATCAAAACGCCAGACTACGCCATAAGGGCTTCCTCAGCTGTGGACCAAGCGGCAAAACTAATTGCTCAACTGTTAGAAAAAGGCTACGCGTACTGGTACACGTACAAGGGTGCAAAAAACGTTTATTTTGACCCATTAAAATTCAAAGACTTTGGAAAACTGGCGCATTTGGACATGAGCAAGTGGCCGAAAAAGAAACGCCGCTTTCACAAGGACACTTATCATGGCACACCATGGAACATGGGTGATTTTATTATTTGGGATGGCTGCAAACAAGACGCCGTTTGTTATGTGGCGCCGATTGGCAGTGGCAGGCCAGCGTGGAACATTCAAGACGCAGCAATAGTAACTAAGCATCTTGGCTTCTCAATTGATGTTGCTTGCGGCGGAATCGACAATTTGGTCAGGCATCATGATTATACTATTGCCATTGCAGAAGCCGTCTCAGGTAAACAGCTCTCGCGTTACTGGCTTCACGGCGGTCACCTTTTTGTTGATGGCAAGAAAATGTCTAAAAGCACTGGCAACGTGTATTACACAAGCGACATTTTAAAGAAAGGTTTTAGTGGCGAACATTTAAGGTTCTTTCTTACATATGGACCCTACAGGAAAAAACTAAACTTTACCTTTGAAAAGTTGGCTGCAACTAGTCGAAAACTGGATTCCTTCAAAAGCATGGTTAAAGACCTGCAAGAGCAAAAATCAGACAATTCCAATACAGAGACAGAGACGGAGGGGGTCAATGGCACTATCGTTTCTGTCTTCGAGAATGGCATGAATAACGATTTAGACGTGAAAACTGTTTTTGACGGCCTATACGAAACAATCCGTAGATTGAACAAGATGCGTGAGTCATTAAGCGTTAAAGATGTAAAAAATATAATGGATGATTTGCGCAGGATTGACTCTGTACTTCAATTTATCTTTTAGTGGCGCTGTGTGCTTAGACTAATTCGCCTACCAGCTTAACTCTCTGAAAATTTTCTTCCCTATGCGGAGCCATCTCTAATTCTTCAGTTAAGTCTTTGCCCGCTTGATGCATTCCCAAGTGGTCTCCATCAAGCCAGAAGCCGCTTTCCGAGACATCATAGACTTTTCCTTTATAGGCGAAGTAGGCTGGTTTACCATTTTTCCCGTTACTTTCTTCAAGTTCTTGCACGGTTACCTTTTTTAGTTCGGTCAAAAAAAATCACTTCTTACATTTTAAAGTTGAGACTTGCATTTAAAATGTTTATGCTGTATGTATTTAGCTTTTGTCTCTTGTCTTAGGGTATTTGTGTGTGCTCAGCCTACCTACCCGGTCTACTAGATGCTTCTAATATGCTTCAAATATGATTCAACATAGTTCAACATAGAATTAATGCCCGCACTTTCTACATGAATTAAGCTGTTTTACATGTTGAAGAAGCTTACTTTTAACATGGACTTTATTGTTAGATGTTCAAAAATGCTCCAAATAGACGGAAGCTCTCAGGTTCCGATTATTTCGGATAGATTTAAGCAGGGGAAAAGAACTTGCACTAAACATAAAAAGACAAGAGCAAAATAACACTTTATGCTTAATTTCTTACGCTAAGAGCGATTGAGGATTAGTATGTTGCCAATCCTTTTGCAAAAGTATTGATGAGGATGCTTTTACCCATCAAGTTTTGGGCTATAAAGTTTGCTTTTGCCATTCCACCTTGAAAATTGAAGCTTAACTCGTTAACGTTTGTTTGGTTTGCTCCGTTTGCTTGATTAATATTCACAGAGTAAAACGTCCAAAAAATGAAGACTCCTACAATTACCGCTATGGTCACTACGGCTATCAAAATAATGACTGGTACCAGAAATGGGTTTTTCTCCATTGGCCTTGCTGACGGAGGTGCAGGAGTAAAAGTGGCAACTGGTGTCCCGCATTTATGGCAGAACCGTGCGTTTTCTTCCAGCTTAGTTCCGCATATTCGGCAGTAAGGCAAATCGCATGAAACCTCAAGCTACGGGTACTGCAACTTGAAAAATTTAAGCCTTTACCAAAATTTTCTCTTACTTTGTGATGTTTCATTTGGTAATAATTAAGCCCTAGTAATTTTAAATAAGGGCGCTACTAAACGGTTTGTTGGAGATGCCATTTGCCTGAAAAAGTTTTAGTTACATCCGCCTGGCCATACATCAACGTCACGCCCCACTTAGGAAACCTTGTCGGCTCAGTCCTATCAGCCGACGTTACAGCCAGATACTACAGGCTAAAGGGCGACGACGTGTTGATGGTGAGCGGTTCAGATACGCATGGCACACCCATCGAGGTAGAAGCGATAAAGCAAGGCATTACGCCTAAAGCGTTAACTGACCGAAACCACGCCCGCGTAGCCGAACTTTTTCGTAGATGGAATGCTTCCTTTGATAATTACACCAGCACTGAAAGTCCGGTGCACAAAGAATTTGTCCAGAAAATCTTGCTTGAAATCCAAAAGAACGGTTACATTTTCGAGCAAGAAACTCAGATGCTTTATTGCCTGCATGACCAGCGCTTCCTGCCCGACAGGTTTGTGGAAGGCAAATGCCCATACTGCGGTTGCGAAAAAGCCCGCGGAGACCAATGCGACCGATGCGGCAGGCTTTTGGAGCCAACCATGCTAATCGAGCCGTACTGTGTAATCTGCAAAAACACGCCTACAGTGAAAACAACACGTCACTGGTACATTGACTTATCCAAATTTGCTGAGCCCTTAACCGAGTATCTGCAGAATAATCAGCAGCTTCCAGCCAACGTTAAAAACTTCAGCTTAAACTGGATAAAAGAAGGCTTAAAACCACGAGCCGTCACCCGCGACGTAGAATGGGGTATCCCCGCACCTTTCAAGGGCGCCGAAGGCAAAACAATCTACGTTTGGGTCGACGCCGTTTTAGGCTACGTTTCAGCAACCATAGAGCAATGCCAACGCATGGGGCAACCAGAAAAATGGCGGGAATACTGGTTTAACAAGCAAGCTAAAACCCTCTACTTCGTAGGCAAAGATAACATCCCATTTCACACCATAATTCTGCCCGCTTTACTGTTGGCTTCAGGCGAAGACTATAACCTGCCATGGAACGTTTCCGCCACCGAATTCCTCCAGTTCAAAGGAGAAAAAGCCTCAAAAAGCCAACGCGTCGGCATCTGGATAGACGAGGCGCTCGAGATGTTTCCAGTGGATTACTGGCGCTTCTTTTTAATCGCCACAAGACCAGAAAGCAAAGACACCAACTTCACATGGAGCGCTTTCATCGACAAAATCAACGCTGACTTAAACGACACCTTCGGCAACTTTATTCACCGAACCTTAAGCTTTATTGCTTCAAAATTTGATGGCGAAATTCCAAACCCCACTAAACTAGACAACAGCGACGAAGCTGTGTTGCAGGCAATCAAAGCGAAAGTGCGAGTTGCAGCCCAAGAAATCGAAAGCTCATGGCTTCAGTCTGCCGCCAACACGCTAATTGGAATAAGTCGCATTGGAAACCAGTACCTTAACGATAAGGAACCATGGAACCTGATGAAAACTGACAAGGAAAAAGCAGCGACCATATTCTATGTTGCCGCCCAAGTAGTGAAAGCTATAACGGTGGTTTCAGCGCCTTTCATGCCTGATACGGCGGATCAGCTTTGGCAAACACTCAACCTTCCAGGAAGCGTCAACAAAAGCAACTGGAACGAAGCAGTAAAACCGCTTGAGGCTGGGCATAAAATAGCTAAGCCAAAACCGCTATTCCACAAAATCGAAACTGACGAGGCAAAACTTGATGAACAGTTGGCTCAGATTAGAGCTAAACTGGCAAGCCAGCCAAAATAAGTAGAAAGTATAAAGTTTTTTTGCTTATAGTAACTCATTGGTTTGAAAATACTAAGTTGCAAATCAAGTTATCCGACAATATTATAAATGTAAGGCGTCATATTAATTCGTAAGGTGAATGTTCTTTGACTGATGCGGAAACAGTTACAGTTTCATCAAAAGGGCAAGTTACTCTTCCTTCAAAACTAAGAAAACGACTAAAGATAGTCAAGGGCGAAAAACTCTTGGTTGTCAGCGAAGATAACATCATCAAATTGGTTCCTGTTCCCAAACTATCCAAGCTAGCTGGTGTCGACAAAGAGTTATTTGCAAACAGAAAACCTTCTGAGGAATTAAAGGCTATGCGGAAGGAGTGGACGGAAGAATTTGACAAAAGAATCGAAAAACTATAGGTTACTGCTAGATACTGAGCCGCTGATTAAACTGTTTGCAAAAGAAAAAGGTTGGGAAACAGTTCAAAAAATACTCTTACGGATTGAAAGCGGAGAGATAGAAGCAGCTATAAGCGTGGTTACGCTAACCGAAATTTATTATAAATATTTGCATGAAAAAAGAGTGGACTTAGCTAAGGCAAGGGTTGAAGAGCTAAAGTACGCTACCTATCTCAAAAAGCTTGAGATAGACGAAAAAATAGCAATTAAAGCAGGCGAATTTAAAGGAAAATATGGCATTCCTATAGCAGACTCCCTCATATCGGCGACTGCATTTTACAATGATGCAATAATGCTAAGTGATGACGTGGATTTTAAGAAAATAACAGAAATACAAGTGAAGACCGAACAAGAGTCTCTTTTATTCATAAGTGACTACATAGATACATTCAAGCGTTGAATTAGTATCATAAAAACGTCAAAAATTATCTGGAACAGAGGGATTATATGTCGAATCGAATAAGTGCCGATCTTCACGTGCACTCAAACTACTCCACGGATTCATTGATAACTCCAAAAGAGCTCGTTTTTTATGCCAAAAAGCGCGGCTTGAATGCTGTTGCTGTCACAGACCACAACCAGATTGAGGGCAGCTGCAAAATAGCTAAAGAAGCAGACTTTCTTGTTATTCCAGGCATGGAGGTTTCAAGCGCAGACGGCCACATAGTTGCCCTGAACCTTCAGGATTTAATTCCAAGAGGCTTAAGTGCAAGGGAAACAGTTGACCGAATCCATGAGGCGGGCGGGATAGCTATTGCAGTTCACCCTTACGCTTGGTTTAAAGGTAGCTTAAATAGTCATGTTGCAGATGTAAAATTTGACGCTGTGGAAACCCTCAATGCTTCGGCGTTTCCGTTTAACCGTTGCAAGAAAAAGGCAGGAGAAATAGCGCAGAAGCTTAATCTGCCGTGTGTGGGCGGAACTGACTCGCATTACGGTCCGACAATCGGTTACGGCTACACGGTTATTGATTCTGAACCCAACGTTGACTCGATAGTTAAAGCAATTGTAAACGGGAAATGTCAGCCTTTCGGTCAGCCTGTGCCGTTAACGTTGAATTTGGAAAGGCAATACAAACTGATAAAAAGAAGAATCTCTGGCGCTTAATGCGCATTCCAAAATCAGTTTGGCATCAAAAGGCTTATTTGAGAAGATTACCAGTCCAAAAATGTTCTCTTTTTGCTATCAGGATGACCAAGCAAAAAGCCTACCCTATCTCCCCAGCTTTAAACTTACACAGACATAGAATCAACCAGAATCAGGAAAAAACGACCTATTTTCTAGCCTTGCACAAAATAGAAACCCCAAACATATAATTCAACTTTGATTCTGCTAAAAGCATGCTCTCAAGAAGCTTAGATAGAAGGGTTATATTTGAAACTCTTTCATGTGGATAATCCTTTTTAAAAATTTTCGTTACGATAGTATGGAGGTCTTCCCAGAATAAGGAGAAAAGAAGAGTTAAATCCAAGTTCTTAAATAAAAGGCTGGGGGAGGAATTGACCTGTGCATCTTAATCAATAAGACGAGGTCTCGCTCTCCCGACATAAACGGTAATTATTTAATCAGCTTGGGTGCTTCGCTGAGAGGGATAGATTGAATCTAAATTCGCTGTTAAAGTGGTTTAAGGGTGGCTTAAACAAGTGGCGAATAGCCTTCTTGATTTTTGCCTTCGTCTATGTCGCCTTTCTGCTTTATAACCTCTCCTATATGTCCCCTCAATGGGATGAAGTAACCAACCTGAACGGCGGCTTATTTCTGCTACGGGGCAACTTCCAGCAGTATCTATCTTGGAACTCTTTCTACCCACCCATGTACGACATATTTACGGCGGGTTTCTTTGCAGCGGGCGGCGTGAGCTTGTTCATGGGCAGGTTTGTGTCCGTGGTGTTCTCGCTGCTTTCCGTGTACGCTGTGTTCGAGTTTGCTTATCGCATTTATGGCGCGAAAACGGGTTTGCTTGCCAGCATCCTGCTCGCTGTTATGCCGGGTTACGTTTGGCTTAGCCGGATGGCTATGATTGAGACGACGCTTGTGTTTTTCTTCACGGTTTCGACGCTGTTCTTCTTTTTGTGGCTCAAAGAACACAAAAACAAGTTCTTGGCGTTGAGCATTGTGACGTTTGCTTTGGGCGTGGCGACGAAGTATCAGACGGTGATTGTGGCTGTCATAGCGGTTGTGGGCTTGGCGTTTTTGGGCAGGGACTACTTGAAGAAGAAGTTTCGCACTGTCCCCCGCTTAGCCATAACAGTTGTGGCTGTGGCGGTGCCTCTGGTTTTGGTGTTTTACTGGTTGTATTCAGCTGGATTGCTGAACCAGTGGCTATACGCCATGAACATAGGTAACCCTGACAAGACACTCTACAGTACTGGACTTGATCGATTTCCCGCGTGGTTTGACCCGCTGCCCAACTGGATCCGAGTGTCGATTTTCTATTTCATAGAGATAACGGAGCCATACACGAATGTCCACCCGATTTCGTTCCTCCTGTATGCTGTGGGGCTGGTGGGTTTGGGTTGGCTGGCGTTGCGGCGAAAAGCCGAAGACAAGTACCTGCTTATCTGGTTCGTCGTGGTCTACATCTTCTTCACCGCCATACCGAACAGGCAGTGGCGCTACCTAATACCGGCCTTCCCAGTGCTAGCCATCTCCGGGGCAAGCTTGATTACGTCTGCATTGGAAAAAGCGCAGAAAACCTGGAAACTCCCTCATCTGAGCGTCAGCAAGAAACGGTTAGTGCAGGTTGCCGCTGGTCTTCTTGTAGTCTTCACTTTGGTGGGCACAACTTACAGTGTCAGCGATGCTTACAGTTGGGTTGCTCAAGACCAAATCCACATCCCTATTCAGGAAGCCACAGATTACGCGGCTGCCCACCTTGCTCCGAATGAGTCGATTATGGTTATGTGTCCCCAGAACCTTTTCAGCAGTGGTATGGTCCAGTTTTACCTTAATGCGCAGGGCAAGAATATCTCAGTTGTCCAATATCCCGCGGAGCCTGTGGATGCTTACACGCCTGTTTTCAACATAACTGAGTTTGTGCAGAAATGTAGTCAAAACAATGTGAAGTACGTATTTACTTATGAGTACGGCGGCAACGTGCCCTACTTCAACACGACGCTTACCGCGATGGGCGTTTATGAGATGCTGTATGAATCTGGCAAATTCCAATATCTCTCAGGCAATGCGATGATAGAAGACCTTGTTAAACAGGGTTTGATTCCTGCTTTTGGCACTGACCCCCGTAGAATCTTCATCCTGACTTTCTTAGGTTAGCCTTCGACTTATAGGAATTCGAAATTGTAGCTGATAAGAAACTGTTCCATAATAAACCTGACACTTAGCCGATTTCTAAAAATTCAAAACCCGTATCCTTGTTTTTAGCTCTTTTAGCTGAAGAACCAGCCAGTTCCAAAATGACTGCTTCGCCTATTTGCCATACATCAACTCCCATGCGCACGCAGCCTGTAACGGCTGTGTCATTTCTTCCAAAGCTTGCATGCATATGCAGTTTCGGTTTGCCCTGCTCATCGGTGAAGATTGTTCCCACACCGCAGCTTTCATGCACTCCCCTCAAAAGCGTAACCATCGGTTCAGGAGGAAGCGCTGCTCCGTCTTTTGGTCCCACGACAACTTTGCTTTTGTCTTCTGCGCCGCCTAAGAAGAAGCAGAGTGCACTTGAAACTTGCTTTTCGGCAGCAAATTTTTCTATAACTTCATGTAAGCGCTCGCCTTGGTGGAGTCTGAGTATGAAGATTCTTCCGAGTTTGGCTTCGGTATAGTTCAAGGTTTTGCCCCTTTTTTCATCAAAACTGATGGGTAGTCAAATATAAAAGACTTCAACTTTGGCAAAAGTGCTCGGGATATTAGAGAAGCAAGCCTTTTGTGATTTATATCCTGTTTAAGTAGAGAATCTGTTTTGCGTCTTCTTTTCGTTTTCGCGTAGGCACGTTTGATGTGCTGCCATCCGTTGCTATAACTGCGCTTTCGGCGGCCATCTGGCAGTTTGAAAGGTGCCTTGCTTTATTTTTCTGAGACATATTTTTCAACCTCTTGAAGAGTCCAGACAACTTAGAGTAAGCTTATAAATGTTATCCCAATTTTAAAAGCGACCTTTTGAATCAATAAATTTATTGTTAATAAAAATTATGAATATGGATTGATTATGCTTAAACAGCATTTCTTAATCAGCGTTTGAAACGGTCGTTTCGCCACACGTCCGCGCTGTCACTGTATCCCCGTCGCTCCCAGAAGCCTAACTCTTTGCCACGAGTAAACCGCAAATGCACCACCCACAACGCGCTCTTATACGCATACTTACTCGGAACTACGAGACGCACTGGAAACCCGTACCCTTCCTCCAACACTTCCCCGTTTAGCTTGTAGGCTAAAAGAACATCGTCGCCATAGAGTTCTTCTCGGAAAAGCGAAGTGACATACGAGTCAGCGCATTCAAAAGTTACACTTTTAGCAACATCTTTAGGTTTAACAAGCCTCTCGATTTCGCGGACGTGTACGCCTTCCCATTTACAATCCACAACGCTCCAGCCCTCAACGCAATGAAAATCGCTGATTGAGACGGTTTTAGGTAACTTCATGAAGTCATTCCAGCTTAGCTTCACTGGTTTCTCTACTTCTCCATCGATTGTTAGTGTGTAGGTTTCAAGTTTGAGCTGTGGGTTAGTTGAGGTTACGCCTGGATGGTCAATGCCCCACCGTAAAATATGGTCGGTAGCCACTTGGTTGGGCGGCAGTTTTCTTTTCTTTTGTTCTTCGCAAGACAAAATTTTGACCCAGCTTAAAATGGGTTTACAGGGAGAAAAACTTTGCTTTGATGTTTAGCTTGTTTGGAAAAAGCTTGTCAGCTGTTTTTGCTGCGGTTCTTCCCTGCTGAAGCCTGAGACTTTCACTCCGACTCTTCGAACTTCAAGCTGGGTTTCGCTTAGGAATTTTCCGAATAGTTCTTTTACGTTTTTCTTGATTGTTTCTGAGTCTTTTGCTGGTTGCTCAAGTGTTATTGACCTGCTTTTACTGCTTAAATCAGTCAGGACCACGTAAATTGCAACTTGCTTAAAGCTCAAGTTCTTCTCCGCTAGTTCCTTGGAGATATCATCTGTTAATTCATCTGTTTTCTGCAAAATAAACGCCAAATCCTTTGTGTCCTGCTTTAATGTGCCGATTCTGCTTATGGATTCGGCTTCCCCTTGCTCTTGAACAGGTTCATTATCAACTGCGTTAGCGGCGTTATGGAAATAGACACCGAGAATTTTTCCCCAAATGTCTACGAGTTTTTGCACGTCATAATTTGCTAAGTCGCCGACTGTTTTGATGCCTAAGGAATCCATTCTTGCCGAAGTTTTCTTTCCGACACCTAAGAGTCGGTCCACGGGCAACGGCGCAAAAAAATTCTTTGCTTCTTCAGATTTTACAATTGTTAAGCCGTCCGGCTTTTGACTGTCACAAGCAATCTTAGCGACAAGCTTGTTGGGACCAACTCCCACGGAGAAAGAAATTCCGACCTCTTTGGTGACTTCATTTTTCATTTTTTGAGCGTAATCTTTCGCTTTCTCGAAGCTGCCTTGAACTTGCTCTGTAACATCCAAATAAGCTTCATCAACGCTGACTTGCTCCAGGCTGCTTGCGTAGCCGCGGAGAATCTGCATTATCCTGTTGCTTATTTGGTCGTAGTACTCGTGGTCAACTGGCAGAAAAACTGCGTCTGTGCCTTCTAGTTTCTGCTTAGCAAGGAAGAGGGGCATGCCCGATTTAACGCTGTATTTTCTGGCAATGTAGTTGCTTGTGCTTACTGCTCCGCTTTCCTCTGTGCGTCCTGAATAAACGCCTACGACAACAGGCTTGTCTTTCAGGGTTGGGTTGCGTAGCTCCTCGCATTGCGCATAGAAATAGTCGAAATCAACCAGCATGATGACTCGGTTTTGCATCCAATCACTTTCCTTTGCTCTTAGGCATAAGCCAAGACCCGTCACATGACGCCGTATTCAACTCGGGTAAGCCTTCCCTGCAAACACCAAACTTCATATTATTCGCAACAGCTAGGTCACGAACGCTTTTTAGAAGTTTAAACCTGAATTCTTTTGGCAAAAGTGTGTTGCCGCCGATTTTTTCGCCCTGCTGAAAATAGAGCGGTTTCAGATTCTCCGCTACTTTAGGCATGGCCTGGGCGAGTCGCATCCAATTGTCTGGTTTAGCCTTGTACGTTGAGCATGTTAAATGTTTAACGCCTATGCTTGCTAGAGCGGCGACGAGTTTTTGCGGTTGGTCGTTTACGGAGGGTATGATTGGGTCTATTCGCACTGAGATGGGTATGCCTTTTTTAATTAAATCTTGCGCCGCTCTAAGACGCTGAGACGGCAAGGGTGCATGCGGCTCGATGAGCTTTGCTAAGTTATCGTCGTCTGTGGTTATGGTTAACGCTACAGTTGAGGGAACCTTGCTTAGCAAGTCATCGTCTCTAACTACAATATTGCTTTTAGTTATGATTTGTATTTTGCAGTTGCTCTCCGCTAAAATTTCGAGGCATCGCCTTGTCAAGCCAGCGGACTCTTCGGCACGCGGGTAGGGGTCCGATGAGTTGGCTATTGAAACTGTTTCGCCGTTGAGTTTTGCCGCTTCACGCTTTAAAGCTGCAAGCTGGTCTTTTTTGGGTCTGCAATCGCTGAAGCTCGGGATGTAGCTGGAAGCGTAGCAGTAGATGCATTGGTGGTCGCATCCAGTGTAAGGGTTAAAAGTAAGCTTCGGCGGACAAGTACACATCCCAGAACGCCATGGGTCAAACCTTGAAATTAACGGCACACATTTCACTTATGGCTATTTATGCGGGTTAGATAGACAAAAAGTATTCGCAACAAAAAAGGGATTTACAGGATTAAAATGGCAACGAGAAGGTCAGTATCGAGGCATCTCATTAGATATTCGCTCTTGGATTAAATGCCATCTTTTAGAGAGTTCAATGCGAATCGCTTCCTCTTCTTTGTCTGTCATCTTCTAAGATCCAAAGCAATCAGCTATTTTGCCTGATTTCTTTGTTATGCGTAGAATGGTGTCTGTAAAGCTTTCTTTGTTTATTTTCTCACGAAGCAATGCGTCATAAGCTTCTTCCGTTATTGAAATAGTCTTAGTGACCATACCTGTGTATGTGTACACATGCATAGATAAAAATTGTTAAACGCAAATTGCCATTATACGAAATGCTGAGGCTATCTTACCGCGGTTAGAAAGCATTAAATCCCTTAGCTTTCCACTATTAACGCATGAAAGCTTTTCTCTGTTACCTAAAAGAGGAAAATATGAGCTTATTCACCGATTTTTACGAATTGACCATGTGCGCAAGCTACTTTGACAACAAAAACTTTGAGCCTGCCACTTTTGACCTTTTCATTAGGCGGCTGCCTGAAAACCGCTCCTACTTCTTATTTGCAGGGTTAGAAGAAGCCCTGCAGTATCTGCAAAATATCAAATTCACCGAGGGGCATCTGGCTTACCTGAAAAAGCAGGGGTTCAAAGAGGATTTTCTTGATTATTTGCGTGGTTTCAGGTTTACGGGTGATGTTTGGGCTGTTCTTGAGGGCACTGTAGCTTTTCCAAATGAGCCCTTAATTCGCGTTACAGCTCCGATTATTGAGGCTCAGCTAGTTGAGACTTTTTTGCTTAACACTGTTAACCTGCAATCCATGATAGCCACCAAAGCATCGCGGGTAGTACACGCAGCCAAGGGAAAATCCGTGATTGAGTTTGGCTTAAGAAGAGAACCTGGTATTGACGCTGGAATGAAAGTGGCGCGAAGCAGCTACATCGCTGGGTGCCAAGGCACAAGTAACGTTTTAGCAGGGCAAGTCTATGGCATTCCAGTTTTCGGAACCATGGCGCACTCGTTTATCATGTCTTACCCAAAAGAGATTGATGCGTTCCGGGCTTTCGCTAAAACTTTCCCAAACAAGTCCACGCTTCTCATAGACACTTATAATGACATTTCAGGCGCGGAAAAAGCCGCAGTTGTAGCTAAAGAGCTTGAGGCTAAGGGCTTTAGGCTTGGAGGCGTCCGCTTGGACAGCGGCGATTTGGTGCAAACCAGCAAAAAAGTCAGGAAAATCCTTGATGACCAAGGCTTGGAATATGTGAAGATTTTTGCCAGCGGCGACTTGGATGAATTCAAAATAGAAGAACTGCTGAGCAAAGGCGCAAGAATAGACTCGTTTGGGGTAGGGACTAAAATGGGCACTTCAGCGGATAGACCTTATTTGGATGTAATTTACAAACTCTGTGAAACCATGACGGCTGACGGCAGCTTTTCGCCTATAATGAAGTTAAGCAAGGACAAAATTACTTTGCCAGGACGAAAACAAGTTTACCGCTTCATGGACGCTGCGGGAAATTTTGAAAAAGACACCATTGCCTTGGCTGATGAGAAGGTGCAGGGCGAACCGTTGCTTGTTAAAGTCATAGAAAAGGGCAAATTAATCTACAAGTTTCCGTCGCTGGGTAACATTCGAGCCACTGCCGCAGAGAACCTGTCTAAACTTCCAGAGGAGTATAAGGCGTTAACGGGTGCGCCTGTTTATCCAGTAGAGTTAAGCAGAAACTTGCTGAACCTGGTTAAAACCTTAAAGCGCCAGTTAACCATAAACGAGATAAACCATGGAGTTTCTGGCATTCACGCTTAACTTTTCTTATGTTTCTTGTTGGTTCTCTTTTTATATTCGCCACAATAGCTGTTTCCTCCTTCCCATCATTGTGGTGTAACTTTATCACATTCTTTCAGATACTCGCACTTATAGAAAACCGCGTCAATTCTCTCTTTAAGACCACTAAATACTTCCTTTACTCTCCCCACGTAAAACGCCTGATGAAATTATTAATCAATCCACATATTAGTTAATCCCTTATTTCGTGGAAATATGGCAAACACTTAATAGTCTTTTCAGAAAAGGATAATTGCTATTCAAAAAGGGAAGAACCATCATGCAAAATCGCCCAGCCATAGTTGCTGTTGGCAGAACCAAGTTTGGAGAGCATTACGGCAAAGAACCAGAAAAACTAATTGAGGAAGCTTGGCTTGCCGCTTCAAACGAATGCAACATAGAACGCAAGGACCTAGAAGCCTGTTACATGTCAGATTGTTTTCTTCCAATCACAAATAAACTAGGCTTAGAAGAAGGCTTTCTCTCAGAACTCACCGAACTTCACGTGCCCATGGAAGTAACCCGCTCTTTCAGCGCTGCATTGTTAACCGCTTGTCACGCAATTCAGGCTGGAGTTTACAGCACGGTTCTTGTTGGTGGCATAGAAAAAATGACTGACCGCTGGGACAAAATACGTGATGACCTCATGCTTTTGGAAGACCCATGGAGCTACTATACAGGTGGAACTCCAGAAGCAAACCATGAGCTTATGCTGAGAGCTTACATAAAAAAGCACAACATAACCGGCGAAAACCTTGACAAACTCAACATCGCTCTAGCTCAGGTGTCAGTTAAAAACCATGCGAACGCAACCAAAAACAAGTATGCTCAGTTCCAAAGAAAAATCACTGTTGACCAAGTCTTAAACGCGCGGAAAGCAGCGCATAAATCCTTGGGGCTCTATGATTTTGCCCCAATTTCTGACGGCGCATCAGCCTTGATTCTTGCAAGCGAGGCAGTTACCAAAAAGTTGAGTGACAATCCAGTTTACGTTTTAGGCTGCACTTCAGCCACTGATTACCTGAATTATTCAGCAAGAGAAGATCTATCCCGTTTTGTCGCGGCTGAAATTGCCATGAAGAATGCTTCTCAAATGGCTAAAACCGCTTTGTCTGACCTGCAGGTTATCGAAGTAAACGACCAGTCAACCATGATGGAGCTTGTTTCTCTCGAAGATTTAGGCTTCTGCGAACCGGGAACAGCTTGGAAGAACATATATGAAAGCTGCCAAAACAACAAAAACTGCTATGAAATAAACGGAAGGCAGCTTTTCGTTAATACGGATGGCGGGTTAAAAGCAGATGGAAACCCGTTAGGCGCTACTGGCGGGGCACAGATTTTTGAGATTTACCGCCAGTTAAGAGGTGAGGCAGGCGAACGTCAAGTTAATGTTGGTAATGGTTCACCTAAGAGTGGTTGTGTGTTAGAGTTTGAGGGTTTTGGAACTAAAGCTTACGTTAGTATTCTAGGAGAGAAGAAAGATTGAGTAGTGAGCCGATAGAGCGACGGGTTTCTTATTTAGGTGACAGGTTAAGAGCAAGCCGCTGTCAAAGTTGCGGCAAAGAATATTTTGAAGTGAGATATTACTGTAGCAACTGTGGCAGAAAAAGCTACGGAAAAATGGATAATATAGACCTATTTTATGATAAAGGCAAACTTGAATTATGCACTTTCATCAATGAGCCTACAAACAAGTTCATGAAACTCTCTTGCTTCATTTATGGAATTATTTCTTTTCATGACGGTAAAATCCGTGTTCCAGGAAGGCTAACTGACCAGTTGATAACTGATGATGACGATGTTGATTTTTCAAGCCTTGAGGGAAGAGAAGTGGTTCCGCGTTTTAGAAGACGCTATTCAGTCGGCAAAAGCGATTTGATTCCAACAATCTCTTTGGCTTTCACGTTAGCCGACGAGTACTATCCGCACCAAGAGTACAGCGTACTCACGCCAAACAAAGAATACGACATCCCTGGAGTGGTAGGTTACGGCGTTTACACTTCAAGGTTTCGAATAAAAGAAAGCGGATTCGAACGTGCTGTTCCATTCGTCGACGAAGATGCAGTTACAGCTGCAGTAGAGGCTGGGAAACTAGCGCTGATTCATTCAGGTGTTGACAGCAGGCTGGTTGGCAAAGTTTATGTTGGCTCAGAGTCTAACCCATACGCGGTTAAGCCTATCGCGTCAAAGGTAGCTCAAGTTCTCAAACTTGGCGAAGAAGAAGGCGACGTTCAAGGTGTTGACGCAGTGGACACGGAGTTTGCTTGTAAAGCGGCTACAAGCATGTTTAAAGACGCAGCCTCCCTTGTTAGCTACCCACGGTCAGGCATAAAATACGCTATGGTTATTGGCGCAGATAACGCTCAAGCAGCACCCAGAGGCTGCCCTGGCGGTGAACTTGATACATTTGTTGGGTACGGCGGCGCCGCGTTTATTTTCGGAAAACATGATGTTATCGCTGAAGTTGAAGGATGGTACTCATGCACGTCTGATACACCCGATTTTTGGCGCAGAGACGGTGAACCTTTCCCGATGCATGGTGGACGATTCACTGGTGACCCAGCTTATTTCAAGCATGTCCGCAAAGCAACATGTAAACTTATGGAACGCTTTAACCTGAAGGCAAGTGATTTGAACTATTTTGTGGCGCATCAGCCTAACCCCCAGTTCCCAGTTAAGATCGCGAAGGAGCTTGGTTTTAGGGATGAGCAGTATTTGCCTTCGCTTCAAATTAACAAGTTCGGCAACACTTATTCAGGTTGCTCGCCTGTGGGTTTAGCTGCAGTGTTAGACATTGCAGAACCTGAAGAGCGCATCTTAGTTGCAAGTTACGGTTCAGGTGCGGGAAGCGACGCGTATTTGCTTAGAACCACAAGCCAACTTGTTGATAAGCGAAAGCGCCAAAAAGTTAATGTTAAATTCCAAGCTGAAAACCCGTTTATACAATATGTGGATTATACGACTTATCGCCGGCTTAAACTTGGGATGTAACAAATACTTTAATAAATCACCTGTGAACTTCATAACGACGGAGCCAAGACTCTTGATTCTCGATGACATACCGCAAGTTGTTTATGCGCCTGTGAAAGTGTTCAAGAAAATAATTGAGAACCCAAAATACTTGGGCGCAATAATAATTCTGCTTCTTTTCATAGGCGTACAAATAGGCTACGAGTATGTGCAGTTTTCTAAAACCTACACTGAGAACACGTCGCCTACCGTTGACCACTTACCAACGTATATCAACGAGACTTATTGGAACAGTACCTCAAACGTAGTCTTAAGCAACAATTACAATGATTTCTTCAATTATAGCATTTATGTAGCAGCGCTTGGAACCACACCAACAGACCCGAACGGGTACTATAGTATATTTGGAAACAGCAGCCTAGAAATGAATACCACAAACACAAACAACATTTCAGCACGTTTAGGCAACGTTTTCAACGTGGACTGCAGCGCCCCCTCAGGCTTCCAAAACCTTTCAATGACAATAAAACAGGTGGAGCCTACGGTAGCGCCTCAAAGTGCAACTTTAACTCTGTACTCAGTTAGCGACTCAAACTCTTACCAATATGACTTAACTTCTGCTTTATCAAACACGACAGCAATTGGTCTTTGGAACAATTTAACCATCCCCGTTGGACCAACTGCCCAAGGCTGGACAAGCAGCGGTTCACCTTCATGGGGGAATGTGACAGCTCTACAATTAAGCCTCAACTACCCAGCCAGTTCTAACATAACTATTCGTATCGGCGCCTTATTCTTCCGAGGCCAATACCAAACGCCCATCCAATACAATAGCACTGGCCTCATTCTGCAGTTTTTGCAGGCGTTCTCCCTGCAGTTCATTTTAGGCTGGTTCCTAATAACAGGGTTCATTTACCTGTTCTTTAAAGGGCTAAAAAGCAGTGTACTTTGGAAACCTCTGTTTGTTGCTTTAGCGTTTGCTTTGTTCGTACTGGTTATTCGAGCATTAGTAAATCTTGTTGTAGCAGTCACTTTGCCCCCGCTCTACTATCCATATGATTTATCGCTTGGTGTGCGTTTTGACTCTTACGGAGCAATATACTATCCTCAGGAGGCAGTGGGCGTCTTATCAGCGCAGTCTCAAGCCATCTTCAACAGCATTAACTCGGCGACTGCAGGTTTCAGAGACGCGGTTTTCGCAATGTTTGCCATTTCGTATGTCTGGTTAGGCGGCTTATGCACAATAATCATTGGAACATTGAAACCAGAGTTTTCAATGATAAAGAGGATAGTGATTTCGGCTGTCAGCATAGGAGTTGTGGTTTTGCTCTTGCTTTTGCTGGTGGGTATTGTTTAAACCAGTACTAATGCGTCTGAACCTAAATTTTCCCAGTTTTTTCCTCTCTACCGGCTGATGCAGATGTAGCTAGGCAAGATTTATATGATTGAAGGTCACTTTTGCAAGTGAAAACCCTCAGTAGGGAATTCACAGTTTAGGTGACTTAATGTGACGGCAATTAAAGATTTGCAGAATGGAATGAAACGGGTTAGCGTTGAAGCGAAAGTTGTTGAAAAAGGTGACCCCCGAGAAGTCAAATCACGTTTTAAGGATGAGACTTACAGGATAGTTGATGCTGTGGTTGCAGACGAGACAGGCAGTGTAAAGCTGACGCTCTGGAATGAGCAGATTGACCAAGTTAACGTTGGCGATAACATTAAAATTGACAACGGGTACGTCACCAGTTTTAAGGGTGAAATTCAGCTTAACGTTGGGAAATTCGGAAAATTAGCCGTTGGGTAAACATTCAATTAAGAACGCATTTTTTTTCTTTCGATTGTTTTACTAATAATGATTACCTCTTATGTGCCGAGTTTGTTAGGGGTTTTGTTTTTGCATGTAGCTACTGTGGTTTGGTTAGAAGTGCCCTTAAACTCGTTATGACGCACGTCATATACAGCAGATAATTAATTGCGCAAGCCAAACCTTGTAGACTGTTAAACGTTAACGGCTACACTGGCCAAATATGACACCACACCGGACATGGAACACTCCTGCAGGAAACAGAGCTTTCAATATCAACCAAATTCTTTTTTCATTTTAATACCAACTGGAAAGATAACAGGCTTAAATCACTATTTTTTTGGAAAAAACTTATTAAATCAATTCTTCATTGGAACATTTCTAGTTATTTGTGGAGAAGCAACATGCAGTTCCAGCTTATAGCGCCGTATCAAACCTCGCCAGGGCAGCAGGCAGCAGTAGAACAGTTAGTGAACAACTTCTCCAAAAAAGACAAGCAAACCCTTCTAGGAATCACCGGTTCGGGAAAAACCTTTGTGATGGCTAACGTAATCAGCGGGCTGCAAAAGCCAACGCTCATCATCGCACACAACAAGATATTGGCTGCTCAGCTTTACGGTGAACTAAAAGAGCTTTTCCCGCATAACCGCGTGGAATACTTCATTTCTTTTTACGATTATTATCAGCCAGAATCATATTTGCCAGCCCAAGACATGTACATTGAGAAAGACTCATCCGTAAATGAACAAATAGAAAAAATGCGCATGCACGCCGTATCCAGCATCGTTAGCCGAAACGACACCATAATAGTCGCAAGCATAAGCTGCATTTACAGCCTTGGAAACCCAGACGACTTCAGAACCATGGCCATCGAATTAGAGGTTGGAAAGCAATCTACAAGGCAGAAACTCATCCATGCCCTAGTAGACATGCAGTACGAGCGGAATGATATGGTGCTTGAGCCGGGCAGGTTCCGCGTGCGAGGCGATGTGCTGGATGTTGTGCCATCTTACGAGAATGACATTCTTCGGATTGAACTTGCAGGAAATACAATCGGTAAAATCAAAGAAGTCCACCTGTTAACGGGAGATGTTACAGGAACGCTTGATAAGCTTACGCTTTACCCTGCACGGCAGTACGTGGTGCCTGAAGAGAAACATGCACTCGCACTTGAGCATATCAAACAGGAATTGGAAGAGAGGCTGCCCAATCTTGCTCCGCTTGAGGCGCAACGACTCAAACAACGAACAAACTATGATTTAGAAATGATAAAGGAAATTGGTTTCTGCGCAGGAATGGAAAATTACAGCAGACACTTCGACGGGCGCAAACCCGGCGAACCACCGTTCACGTTGATGGATTACTTTCCTAAAGATTACCTCTTGATTATTGACGAGAGCCACCAGACGATTCCTCAAGCACACGCCATGTACAACGGTGACTACTCAAGAAAAAAGAACCTCGTCGACTTCGGCTTCAGACTCCCCAGCGCACTTGACAACAGGCCACTGAAGTTTGAGGAGTTTGAGCGAAAAATGGGCAAAGCCCTCTTCGTCTCAGCAACTCCAGCTGAATACGAGCTAGAAAAAAGTGGTTCACCAGTCGAATTAATCACCCGACCGACGGGACTTTTGGACCCTGAAGTGGAGATTCACCCGATAGCTGGGCAGATGCAGCATTTAATGGCGGAAGCTAAGAAAACCATCGAGCGAGGCGACCGCATCCTGATTACAACGCTGACCAAGCGGATGGCTGAAGACCTTGCGGATTACCTTGTTAAGGAAGGCTTCCGCGTCAGATACATGCACTCTGACATCGAAAGCTTAGACCGAATAGAACTTGTGCGGCAACTGAGAGTCGGCGAATTCGACATTTTAGTCGGAATAAACCTGCTGCGCGAAGGCTTAGACATTCCTGAGGTTGCAACAATTTTCATTTTAGACGCTGACAAGGAAGGTTTTCTGCGGGACGAGCGAAGTCTCATACAAACCATCGGGCGAGCAGCGAGAAACGTTAACGGCAGAGTAATACTCTACGCTGACGTGGAAACAGCGTCAATTAAGCGAGCCATGGAAATCACGAAGCACAGGCGCTCCTTCCAGAGACGCTTCAACCAACTCCATCACATCACGCCAAAGACGATAGTGAAGAGTGTCTCTTTGAAAGAGGGCACAATCAAGGGCACCAAACACCTGGCAAAAACAGACATAAGGCGCCAGTTGGTTGAGCTTGATGCGCAAATGCGGGAGGCGGCAGAGAAACTGGAGTTTGAGCGAGCTATTGAGCTTAGGGATGCGATTGCGGAGTTGAATAGGGCGTTGTCTAGGAAGATGGAAAGCGAACTTAAACCAGAAAAATGAGTATTTAGGACAAAAGGTTGAAATCTTTCATGATTAAACAGGTTACAATTTACAGAAGCGGAGTAGGGAACTGGTTAACGTTATGAGAGATACCATTTCAATCAAAGGCGCAAGAGAACACAACCTCAAAAACATAGATGTAGACTTGCCAAGAAACAAGTTTATAGTGATCACTGGGCTCTCAGGCTCAGGAAAATCCACCCTTGCCTTCGATACTATTTATGCTGAAGGCCAAAGAAGATATGTTGAAAGCCTCTCCGCTTATGCCAGGCAATTTCTCGGCTTAATGGATAAGCCTGACGTTGACTCGATTGAAGGGTTATCTCCAGCAATCTCCATCGAACAGAGAAGCACCAGCAAAAACCCACGCTCAACCGTTGGCACAGTTACCGAAATATACGATTACCTCAGGCTACTTTACGCACGCATTGGCACGCATCATTGTCCAAAATGCGGCAGCTCAATTCATCCCCAAAGCCCCGAAAACATAACCAGCCTAATTATGGCTGAGAAAGAAAAAACACTCACCTTCCTAGCACCAATAATTCGCGGAATAAAAGGAACACACGAGCAAGTTTTTGACGACCTCAAAAAACAAGGATACACCAAAATACGGGCAGACCAAAAAATTTACGATTCAGACTCAATCAAAGAAGAAGTAAAGCTTGTGCGTTATGAAAAGCACTGGATTGAAGCCGTTATTGACACGGTAAAAATGGTCGATGAAGAGCGCTCACGTATTTCTGAAGCTGTCGAGCAGGCGCTTCAAGTCGGCAAAGGAACAATAATAGTCATCGACGCCAAAAAAGCTGACGGGGAAAAGAAGAAGGAGCTTGAACGCTTTGAAGATGAAACAATGTTCAGCACTTTTGGAGCCTGCCCTAACCATCCAGAAATAGTATTTGAAAGCCTTGAGCCGCGCATGTTCTCGTTTAACTCGCCCTTTGGTGCTTGTCCAAGCTGTCACGGCTTAGGCGAAATCACAGAAATCTCTGAAGACCTAGTGATTCCAGATAAGAATCTCTCCATTATGGATGGAGCATTAGCTGTTTACGGCAGTATGGATCTTGGCTGGCGGGCTCAGCAGCTTGCGACGGTTGGCAAAAAACATGGATTTGACGTTTTTACTCCAATAAAGGATTTTACGGAACAGCAACTGCATGTGCTCTTGCACGGTGACAAAGAACCCATGAACGGTCACTGGTCGAATGGGGCAAACATGTGGATGCGTGAAGGTTGGGAAGGCGTAATCCCGCAAACAGCAAGGCTTTATCGTCAAACTGAAAGTGAATGGCGGAAAGAAGACATTGAAAAGTTAATGACCTCTAGACCCTGTAACGCGTGTAAAGGGAAAAAATTGCAGCCAGTAGTGCTTGCCGTAAAAATACTGGACAAAAACATAATCGATGTAACTGACCTTTCAATTGAAGAAGCAGTTGACTTCTTTAGCAATCTGCCCGTCCAGCTGAACGAGAAAGAATTAGCCATTGCTAAGCAGGTGCTAAAGGAAATCAACGAGCGATTGGGTTTTCTTAAGAATGTTGGTTTGGGCTACCTTTCGCTTTCTCGTGCGGCAAGAACACTCTCCAGCGGCGAAGCGCAAAGGATTCGTTTGGCTACGCAAATTGGCAGCAACTTGATGGGTGTACTCTACATTCTTGATGAACCCAGCATTGGTTTGCATCAAAGGGACAATGCTAAACTCATAAGCACACTTCACCGTTTACGCGATTTAGGTAATACGCTGATTGTTGTAGAACATGACGAGGAAACAATACGCAATGCAGACTGCATTGTTGATATGGGACCTGGCGCAGGAGTCCATGGAGGACACATTGTCGCGGAGGGCTCGCCAGCTGAAATCATGGCGAACAAGCGAAGCCTCACAGGCAAATACCTTTCCGGAGAATTAAAAATTGAAGTGCCCGCGATAAGGCGAAAACCCGTTGGCTGCATCACCGTTAAAGGAGCAGAAGAAAACAACCTCAAACACCTCACCTTGCAGCTGCCGTTAGGTGTATTGTGTGGAGTTACTGGTGTTTCTGGTTCGGGCAAAAGTACGCTGATGAATTTGACTGTTATTCCTGTTTTGCGGCAAATGTTCGGGGAACGGGTTGACAAAGTCGGTAAACACGAATCGATTGATGTCCCAAACATAGTCAGGAATGTTATAGTTATCGACCAAAATCCAATTGGCAGAACACCAAGAAGCAACCCTGCAACTTACACGAAACTTTTCGATGAGATTAGGCGCATTTTCGCTTCAACCAAAGAGGCAAAGGCGCGCGGTTACAAGGAAGGGCGATTCAGTTTCAACGTGAAAGGCGGCAGATGCGAAACCTGCCAAGGCGACGGCGTTCTGCGCATAGAAATGAACTTTCTGCCTGCCGTTTACGTGCAATGTAGCGACTGCAAGGGCAAACGGTACAACAAGGAAACCTTAAGCGTTCTCTATAAGGGCAAGAACATTGCTGAAGTCTTAGATATGACTGTGGAGGAAGCGGCAAAGTTCTTTGAGAACACTCCAAGAATCTCACGAAAACTAACCACACTGTTAGACGTTGGATTGGGATACATTAAACTTGGGCAAAGCTCAACTACCTTGTCAGGCGGGGAAAGCCAACGCATCAAAATCACCCGTGAACTTAGCAAAAACAAGTCTGGGCACGTTATTTACATGCTTGACGAACCAACCACGGGTCTGCATTTTGATGATACTAAACGGTTGATTAAAGTGTTAAATCGGCTTGTTGACAACGGCAACACCGTCTACATCATCGAACATAATTTAGACGTGATTAAAAGCTGCGATTACCTTGTCGATTTGGGTCCTGAAGGCGGGGCTGCTGGCGGCGAAGTGCTGGCGCAGGGAACGCCCGAGGAAGTCGCGCAAAAGGCTGCGTCTTATACGGGTATGTTTTTGAAGAAAATGCTTAACCGTCCGCGAGAAGAAATTAGTTTGGCAGTGAAACAGTCTGCATGATCCAAATAACATGCCCCTCGGACTTTAAAAGCCAAGATATGCCAACAAACCCTGGAGTTTACCTCTTCAAGAACGAGCAAGGCGAGATCCTGTACATTGGCAAAGCCAAAAGCCTGCGGTCACGCGTCAAAAGCTATTTTTCAAACACTGACCAGCCTGCGAAAACACGACAGCTGGTTTCTAGGATTCGAAATATCGACTGGATTATTGTGAACAATGAAGTTGAAGCTTTGCTTTTGGAAAACAAGCTGGTTAAGCAGTACACGCCCAAGTATAATATTGACCTTAAGGATGCTAAAACTTTCGCTTACATCTCACTCACAAGAGAGCCCTATCCAAGGATATTGACCAGCCGCAAAGTGTCACGCAAACTCGAATCGTTTGGACCATACACTGAAGGCTTCATACGACAGGATCTTCAGCGCTTAGTAGTGCGAGTGTTCAAACTACGCACATGCAAGACCATGCATAAACGCGCGTGCCTAAACTTTCACATCCACATTTGCACTGCACCCTGCATCGGAAAAGTCACTGCTGAACAATATGCCAATCAAGTTAAGCAAGCCCGCTCTTTTCTAAACGGCAATTACCAGCAAACAATCGAACAACTCAACTCTCAAATGCAAACCGCCTCTGCACAAAAGCAATACGAGACTGCACTTGATCTCCGCAACCAAATCGCTTCCATTAAGCTTTTGACACAACATCAGATTGTTGACCATGAACGGCGGTTTGACCAAGACATTATGGCATTTAGGCAGGTTGGCGAAAAAATGCTGGCCGTTCAGATGGGAGTGAGAAGAGGCGTTTTGCGTGGCAAAAATCAGTTCACTGTTGACCTTCAGCCTCAGATCGAACAGGAATTTCTGAAAGCTTTCTACACAACCAACCAAATACCCCGCGAAATATTGCTAAATAAGCCGTGTTGGCAGGAAACGGAAGAGAAAAAAGCCCTGGAAGACTTTCTTTCAGCGAAAAGATGCGCGCCTGTTTCGTTGACGATTCCTAGGCGAGCAGATAAGCTTGCGCTTGTGCAGCTGGCGGAGAAAAACTTGGAATCCACATTGGAAGTTGATAGTGCACTTGTTGACCTGCAGGCTGCGCTTAACCTTCCAGTGCTGCCGCGCATAATCGAGTGCTTTGATGTTTCCAACTTGGGACAGGAGCATGTGGTTTCAGGCATGGTAAGCTTCAAGGACGCAAAGGCTGACAAGAAGAACTATCGTAAATTCAAAATCAAAACTTTCATGGGGCAAGACGATTTCGCCGCAGTCAACGAGGTCGTCTCAAGAAGGTATAAGCGTCTGGTAGAAGAAAAAAGTCAACTTCCCGATTTAGTGATGATTGATGGCGGACCAGGGCAGGTGAGCGCGGCAAAAGCGGCATTGCAAACGCTTGGATTGCAGATTCCGCTTATTGGTTTGGCTAAGGAGCATGAGGAAATTTATTTGCCAGATGAGTCTGTGCCAAGAAACTTTGACAAGAATAGCCGAATGATGCTTCTGCTAAGGAAGATTCGTGACGCTGCACATGACTTTTCGTTGAGTTACAACCTTAAGAGGCGGCAGATGAAAATTAGGGAAGAATTCAAGCAACAATAAACAGTCAGATGCCCTTTTTTTTTTAGCCCTCTTCATGGTTTTCTAGCTTTTTTGCCTAATTTTGCCTTTTTCCACCTTTTTTAACCTTTTTGCACCTTTTCTACCCTCAACCTGCAAACAATTCAAACCCTAATTTTTCAAGCTTTTCCTTATGATTTTGGTTTAAATTAGAGTTCTAGTAATGAAATCTTTAGATAAGAAACAGAAATGCGTTGGTTAAACTATTAACCCCTTAGATTTCTATAGCTGTGCCGTTTTCAACAATGTATACCCATTTGTTGGCTTCGAGAGAGGCAAAACGAATAAGGGTGCGGGACAATTGAACAGTGGAAAGAAGAGTGCAGGAGGGGCAATCAAAATTAAAAACAAAACAAAAAACAAACCGAAAAACGAAACAAAAGGCAAAACAAAAAACAAAGGAAAAAAGACGTGGAAGCAGCAGTAAAAAAGAGGAGAAGAAAAATGAGCATAAAAAA